>Ga0209636_10001174_pt1 | contig 26262 bp, 22 predicted proteins | sample DeeMarSWOR152_54_FD_187464 | JGI IMG/M metagenome (GOLD analysis project Ga0209636, IMG submission 187464) | Marine sediment microbial communities from White Oak River estuary, North Carolina - WOR-1-52-54 (SPAdes) (version 2) | ecosystem: Environmental > Aquatic > Marine > Intertidal zone >...
CTTCTCATTTAGCTGTTTGAGCACGTTCCTAATATCTGAAGACAAGCGAATCCCCTTTTATTTTATATGGAATTCTTCTTCTTTTAAAAGTAATGAACATGTGGGGGGGCAAATTTTAACTCTTTTTCTTCCGCACTACACACATAACAGGTTAGTAGTTGAATGAATCGTAGCGCGCAAAAAATAAAAAGATCATTATTGATATTGTTTATGATTGTTATGCCTTGGAATTGGCGACGGTCGATAACTTGGGTTTTAAAGGTTGATCTAATTTTTTTGGCAATTAATCTTACGTCACTACCATTTTTATCGTTGTTCTTTAAGGTTAGCGTGTTCACGTTGGTGAAAGGCGGTTTTTTTTCTATGGTGCTACTTTTTGAATCAGGCATTATTTTTTTGGTGGGTGGATTAATAGCGATGTCTTCTTCAATTTTTCCAAGTAAAATCAGGGAATATGTCTTTCATTCTGGCGAGAAATGGTCCAAAGAAAAGCATGAACGAAGTGAGGCTAGAGCTATTTTATACATTTTAACGGGCGTAGTGTTGTTTTTAGAATCCCTTGCCTCGATTTTTTTGGGTCTGTGACTGGTTCGAACAAAAAAAAGGGGGAAGGCCTGATTAGGGCTTTTTCCTTATCATAAATATGGAGATTGCGCCTACTGCTACTGCGACAACTAGTGCTGCAACGGATACAATTGTCATTATGTTTATTGAATTCTGCAGCGAATTTACATTACTGGTCAACGTATCCAACATATCGCTTTGGTTTTGTATTGTATTGAAGTTATCTGTTGCTAGTTTGTAGAAGGGTTCAAGTGCATCGTCAAGTGAGGAGACGTTTAGCATTGTAAGATATTGCCATTCAGTCCCAATTGGGGCTAGACGGTCAAAGAGATAATAGTAGAATAGTCCTGTGCCTGGGGGTGTTACGGTGAAACTGTACCAGCCGCTTAGGTCTGTGGTTGTTCGACCGATAAGCGTGGAGGTTGTATTGTATGTTGCGTTGTCAGTGGTTTCATACAACGCGAGTTCTCTGTTAGCCAAGAGGTTTCCCTCTGCATCTGTGTAGGTTCCTGATAGGGTGGTTGACATTCCGAGTAGGAATGAAGGAAGTGTTGGCATTGGGGGTGGAAGTGGAACTCCGTAACCTGCCATTTCTAAGTATTCTGCAGCCGCCGTTAGGTTGTATGGTCTTGCAGTTATTGAGGTGTTGTAGTAGGGTTGTGTTGGTAACATGTTTGTTGCTCCGGGCTCTCCAAAGCCTGCTAGTAGGTTATCGATAATCAGTTGTCTTGGAATGGCGTAGTCAAAAGCAACTCTCACGTATCTGGCTGCTTCTGCGGCTTTTGATGGGTCAGACTGACCTAGCGGAGTGTCTACGCCAGTGCCAAAGATTGGATGGCGATGGTTGTAACCGACTTCTTGTCTACCTGCGCCTTCTTGAAGCAGCACCTTGCCCCAAGCGGGGTCTATAGTTGGAATGTCCACCTGCATCTGATAATTGGGATCCAACATGTCAACTTCATCATTCTTTAACGCTGCTAGAGCTGGAGTCTTGTCGGCGATGAATCTGATGTAGTAGTCCGTTACACCGTACAATCCGTCGTCTTGCAAATCCGTCTTGTTCCAATAGTCAGCGAATTTTTGGAGGTGGACAAGCTGTGCAACCGGGTCGAAATCTACCCATTTGTAGGGGCCAGTTCCGACGGGTCCATAATACGTGGTTCCGCCTACATCTATTGATCCTTCACCCGTGTTGAAGGGGCTGTCCGTCCACTCTGCGACGGGTATTTTCTCAAAGATGTGTTTAGGAATGATGTTGTTGGCGAAGGTTAAGAGATAGGGGTCAAAGTATCCGTAGGGCTTACCTCCCGCCAATTCGGGAAGCCAAGCCTCAACCGTAGTCGCATCCACTGCTGTTATGTTGCCTGTTCGTGTACCATTTCCCAAGGTTGTTGATGTACCGTTTGCATACGTGAATTTGACATTGTCTCCGTAAACGCTCTGGTAATATCCCACGAACTGGGAACCTGCGTCAGCGTTCATGAGGGCCCATAGAGAGAACACAACATCGTCGGCGGAGAAGTCTGCTCCGTCATGCCATTTGACACCAGTTCTACAGTTGAAGGTCCATTTGAAACCATTTTCACTGGGCGTCCATGATGTTAGCAAAGCAGGAATAGACAAATCGGACAGATCGGCTTCTACTTGAGCCAAGCCGTTGAAAATAACTGAATTTATGATAGTGTCGTACCAAGAGTTAGATAGAGGCGGAATCAGCGATTCAATTTCGCCGGTGGAAGCGTAGACGACATCTGTTTGGTTTGTTGTCGAATTTAGCCATTCAGGGTTGAGTTGCGCATTGGCGTATAGCCAACCTTCGCCGGCACCTGTGACTGTGTCACTTAATGCTGGGCCTCCCAGTTCAGGAGAGACTACAAACGGTCTACTCTCATAGTAGATTTGAGAGGCTGGCAAATCATTGAAAAAGATCGATTGATATGCCTGCAAAGCTAGATTCTGTTCGGTTTCATTAGTTGAGGTGATGAATGTATCCAAGAGCGCATTGGCTTCTGAGTTATTATATAATGGGTAGTTCTGTCCATCCGGCGCAAAGAAAGTCGGGTCGCCTCCATAGTAATTCTGCCTGGGTTCAGGGATCAATCCTGGTGTCCAACCGACCAACTGAATGTCAAAGCCACCTTCGTCCCAAGTTTTTCCTACGTTGTCGTAAGCAGGAGTTAAAACGCGGTCGAAAACGCCTGCCCAGCCTAGATACACCACTCGAGCATCGATTCCTAGTTGTTTAAACGAGTTTGCAATTATCTGTCCCCACTGGCGCCTCAACATGTTTGCATTTCCAGGAGCAATTATTGTAACTTTGAATAACGGTTCATCTTGTGCTTTCACTACGTTTAGTGGCAACGCAGTTAAAGTCAATAACGCGAACATTGATAGTATTAGCAACATTTTTTTGGTTTTAGTCATCAATTCTCACCATTTTTCTTTCAGTAACAACAGATATTTACGATTCCACTTATATAATTTAAGATACGACTGACACACAAGAAATATAAACTTCGACCTCTCCAGACTTTTTGATGGAACTATCTCTCAAACTAAGTGTAAATCACTACGGCCAGGCAAACTCATTGCAAAGAAACTCCAGTGCTTAATTAATTCAGCGCACGCTACGAGTAAATTCAGGTAAAAATATAAAATAGAAACAACAAAGTGACTAAAGAGATGAACTGGAAAGACTTATTCAAATATTTCGTACATGGAATAGCGTTTTCTACTTTATTTTTTGTTTTGGCAATAGCGTGGATCCTTGCTTTCGCCTTTTTGACAGTTATAGGTGCCATAATAGGATTAGTAATTGGATTTGTGTTGCTTTTTCTGGTGGTAGGCTTTGCAAATAGTGTAGTAACTTCGTATCTTTGGTTTAAAGTGAAATTTGGATTCTGGGATTTCCTTTTTCACGGGTTCGTTTTGTTTGTAACATTGTTAATATTAAATGTTATCATAACAGTGCCAACCCTTGTTTTGCCGGGAATCGCAACAACTGTAATTACCTATATTATCACTACATTCGTGGAGGGATTTGTGGCAAAGAAGTTGGCTGGATGGTGGCAGGAAGAATACGCAAAGCGCCTTACATTGAAGTCGTTGCTAGGTAGCGCAATGTTCAGATACATTGTTAGAAGGCTACTTTACATGATTCCTGTATTCTTAGGAATCTCCATAATCAGTTTCTTTGTTATGTACGCAGCAGGAGACCCTCTCAACATAATTAGACTCGGAAGACCAACTGTAACTCAGGAAACCATAGACGCACTAAAAGTATATTATGGACTTGACAAGCCGATACCCATACAATATTTGAACTGGCTTGTAAATATACTGCAACTTGATTTCGGAAAGTCCCTATACGGCGGGAGATCCGTAAATTTCCTAATAGGAAGCTGGGTTTGGGAAACAGTTAAGCTTCAGCTAATCTCAATTTTACTCGCTTTTGCTATATCCATACCCATAGGAATATACTCGGCGAAGAAACAATACTCAAAACAAGACATAGTGGTTACATCTATTTCCTTGTTTGGAGTTTCAATGCCTACCTTCTGGTTCGGACTCATATTAATAATAATATTTTCTTTTACGTATGGATTGCTACCTTCAGCGGGCTCACGTGGAGCACCATATCTTTGGTGGGGCAATCCGATTTTGGACGAAATAGCACATCTAATAATGCCCGTAACTGTTCTTGTCTACGTCATGTTAGCTCAAAACATTCGTTTAATTCGAGCAAACATGCTCGAAATCTTGAGATCCGACTACATTCTCGCAGCTAGAGCAAGCGGACTAAGCGAACGCAAAGTGATATACAAGTACGCCTTGAGGAACGCCATCGGCCCCGTAATCACGTATCTTGGAATCTCACTGGGAATGATAATAGCCGGTGCACCAATGACTGAATACGTATTTAACTGGCCGGGTCTTGGCCGTCGATACGTTGACGCCGCCATGAGGTTAGATTTCCCCCTCGTGATGGGGATTACCATGATAATAACCGTTATGGCGTTGATCGCTAACCTGATAATAGACATATGTTATGTGTACATAGACCCAAGAATAAAACTTAGGTAGATAAAAATGGCTTCAAACGGAAAACAGAAAACCAAGCGAAGATCCGCCAGCCAATGGGCTGTAGCTTGGAGAAGATTCAAAAGAAATAAGGCAGGCGTCTTAGGCCTAATTATTGTAGTGGCAGTATTCTTCATTGGAATCTTTGGAGGTTTTTTTGCACCCTACTCAACTAGACCGAATACGGATGCCTATCAACCTTTCTATGAAGGAGACGTTCGTAGACCGCCAAGCTGGTTGGATCCTGAGCAAACAGACAATTGGAAATACCTTTTTGGGACGACGCCTATAGGCACAGACGTTTTCAGCGATGTAATTCATGGAACAAAATACACAATTTACGTAGGAATCGTAGTGACAGCCATCACCATGGCTTTATCCATCGTTGTTGGAGCCATAGCTGGATTTTACGGACGTTGGGTTGACAATCTTCTAATGAGGATCTCTGAAATATTCCTGGTTTTTCCAGCCTTGTTGTTCATCTTGGTTTTCGTAAGGATATTTACATTAAGAGTGGGGGAACCATTCTGGATAATCCCAATAATTAACATCCAAATTCCAGCTGGCCTCACAATCGTAATAGTAATTCTTGGTTTGTTCAACTGGGCGTCAAACGCAAGAATGATACGCGGTGAATTTCTCAGAATTAGAGAATTTGAATTCGTGGAAGCTGAAAGAGCACTGGGAGCTAGTAATGCTAGAATTATATTTAGACATATCCTGCCTAATCTTCTGTCAACCATAATAGTTATTTCAACTCTAACAATTGCCTACGCCATCCTGTTAGAAGCTGCAGTGAGCTTCCTCGGTTTCGGAGACGTAAACACTATAACGTGGGGACAGATTCTTCAAGAAAATTTCTCAGAGATGAGAATCGTTTGGTGGGCAGAAATCTTCCCAGGTATAGCCATTTTATTAACCGTATTCGGTTTCAACTTGCTTGGTGACGGTTTATCCGATGCCTTGAACCCAAGACTCCGAGAATAAAGAAGTGCATTCAAAATGACAGAGACCATACTGAACATTGAAGGATTAAAAACGTACTTCTTTACCGAAGCCGGAATAGTCAAAGCTGTGGACAACATCTCTTTCAACTTGAGGAAAGGCGAATCCCTTGGACTCGTAGGTGAATCTGGATCTGGAAAAACAGTAACAGCTCTCTCTGTGCTCAGAGTAGTTCCAAAACCTGGCAGAACCATAGACGGAAAAGTAGAATTTAATGGTGAAGATCTTCTCGAAAAGACCGAAAAAGAAATGCAGAGAATACGGGGAAGTGCAATTGCCATCACTTTTCAAGACCCCTCATCTTCATTAGATCCTGTATATAATATCGAGACCCAACTATGTGACGTTATAATGGCTCACGAAACTGTATCTAAAACGGAGGCTAGAAAAAAGGTAATTGAACTTCTAGAAGTGGTCGGCATTCCTGAAGCGGAGACTAGAATGCGCGAGTATCCTCATCAGTTCAGCGGTGGCATGAAACAGCGAGTAGCCATCGCTAGGGCCCTAGCCTGTGAACCAACACTCTTGTTCGCTGATGAACCCACTACAAACCTGGATGTCACGATTCAAGCTCAAGTACTGAATCTTTTGAATGACCTGAAAAAAAAGTTTGGTATGTCACTTGTGATGATAACCCATGATATGGGAATAATAGCTGAAATGACAACTAGAACCGTGGTCTTATACGCTGGCCGCGTATGTGAAATCGCCAAAACTTATGACCTTTTTGAACGCCCTAGACACCCGTACACAGAAGCCTTACTTGCCGCTGTTCCCAGGTTGGACATGAGAAAGACTCTGCGAGTTATTCCTGGAAACATCCCTAATCTCATTGAGCCTCCTGCGGGCTGCCGTTTTCATCCTCGTTGCGACTATGCCAAACAGATTTGTAAAGAGGATGTTCCAGTCTTGGAGGAGATAGAGCCGGGGCATTTTGTTGCCTGCCATGAATGGCGAAATATTCGTTTAAAGGGAGAGAGAAGTCACTGACTAGTAGCGATCTTGTCAAAGTTAAAAACTTGGTTAAGCACTTTCCAGTATATTCTAGAGGCGTTTTGCTTAAAAAACAAATTGGCATTGTACATGCCGTAGATAATATTGATTTTGATATTAGAAGGAAAGAAACTTTTGGTTTAGTTGGAGAAAGTGGATGTGGAAAAACCACAACTGCAAGGTTAATATTAAATTTAATAGAACCCACATCTGGGGATGTTTTCTTTAAAGAAGATAACGTTTTCGAGAAATTTCGATCCGCCGACAAGAAGGAAAAACTAAGATTAAGGAGGAAGATGCAGCTAATTTTCCAAAATCCTTATGGCTCATTGGATCCTCGAATGACGGTTTTCGACATCATCTCTGAACCATTTATCATCCATAAACACATACCTAAGAACCAGTGGAAAGAGAAAGTTTACGAACTTCTTGAGCTCGTAGGACTAGAGGAATATCATGCAGAGAGGTATCCTCATGAGTTCAGCGGAGGACAAAGACAAAGAATATGCATAGCCCGAGCGTTAGCTGTTGAACCTGAATTCTTAATCGCTGATGAACCTGTTTCTTCATTAGACGTATCCATCAAAGCCCAAATCCTCAATTTGCTAGGAGAACTTCAAGAGAGAGTAGGACTTACTTATCTGTACATATCACATGATTTAAGTTCTGTTAGACAAATCAGCCACAGGGTAGCAGTCATGTATTTAGGTGAAATAGTTGAACTTGCAGACACCGATGAACTTTTCAAAGAACCTCTCCATCCCTACACTAGAGCCTTGATTCAAGCTGTTCCAATTCCCGACCCAAAAGCAAAAACTATGAAAATTGTCCTGCCTGGAGAGGTACCGAGTCCAATCAATCCTCCTTCAGGATGCCGCTTCCATCCAAGATGCCCGCAAGCCAAGCCTGTTTGCAAAGAAAAGAAATCTGAGTTGCTCGCCATCAGCCCCAAACATATGGTTATGTGCCATCTGTGTAATCCGCGCATGCAGTTTTAACTAAAGAAAGAGCTTTCAATATTCCAGAATAACGAAGCCCTTCTAGGAAATGACTGTATATTCTACAAGAAATTTTATTCTGGCGTATGGAGCAACTTAACACTATTTTCAGATGAAAGCGAAAGCTGAAACCTCTATTTTCTTATCCTTTGATTTATAAAAATATTTTTACCTTTAACATCTTTTTTGGGTAGTCTTGCGAGCTGATAATATCGGCATTTAATGCATACACAAGCTTATTTTAATACTGTCAAAGTGTAGGTGTTGATTTCAACGCAAAACAGGCATAGGATAAACTAATTGCTTTTTACGTTTCTTCCTTATTGTGTGAGGGTTGGGGTTAAAATTTTAATCCTTCTTCTTCTCTCTACACCGCATACACGAGAAACTAACGTTTCTTCAAGGTTTGAATTGCACTTGTCGCCCAGTCTGAGTCTTCAAGAAGCGCTCTCCCCGCAGCCACCAAGTCGACACGTCCTTCCCGTATCAAGTTATCTGCATATTTTGGGTCCGTGATTCCTCCGACACCGATCACGGGTATGTTCACCGTCCTCTTGATTTGTTGGGCTTGAGGTATATAGTAGCCTTGAGTGTTCTGGAGTTGGGCGGGTCGACTGCCACACAAGCCTCCAGAAACGTCGATGATGTCTACCCCAGCTTCTTCCAGCTTCAAATCGAATTTCTTTGAGTCTTCGATTTGGATTCCTGCAGGGTCTAGATCACATGATCCTAAACGGTAGAGGAGAAGTCTTCCTCCAACCTTTTCCTTGACTTTTCTGACAACTTTTAGAGGAAGATTCATTCTTTTTTGTAGGGAACCTCCGTACTTATCGCTGCGTCGATTGGTTATAGGTGACCAGAATTGGTTGAGTAGGAAACCGTGGGCTCCGTGAACTTCGACTCCGTCGAAACCTGCCTTCATCGCTCTTTCAGCAGCCATGGCAAAGGCTTCGGTTAAGGCGTCAACATCTTTTCCACGGAGTTCTCTAGCGTTTTCGTTGGGTGAAGGAGCAATTGGCGTTGTTCCTGTGACTTCTTTGTTGGTCTTTCCTCCTGCATGATTGATTTGTATCACGATGGGTGTGCCCGTTGCATGTACGCTGCTTGTGAGTTTCTCCAAGTTAGGTAGCAGACAGTCGTCATATATTCCGAGCTGCTGTTCGTTGAGCTTTCCATCAGGGGATACATAGCTGTGCTCAACTATCAGCAGCCCGAGTGCCTTTGAACGCCGGGTGTAATGCTTAATGAGGTCGTCGGTTACAGCTCCTTCAGTGGTAGCCAAGCTGGTTTGCATGGGGGGCATAACGATTCTGTTTTTGAGGAGTAATCCCTTTATTTCTATAGAGTCTAGAAGACTAGCCAACCTTAACATCTCCTTAAACGTTCTAGACGAACACAGTCAAAAGGCTTTGTGTGTGGGGGAGTTAAAATTTTAACCCACACACAAAAAAAATAAAAAAGGGAAGATTGTTTCTTGAAGTCTTTATTGATGTTACTTCAGTAGTGCTTCGACCGCTTTTAGCAGGTCATTTACTGTTGACAGAGTAGTTACTAGTTTGTTTACTTTGTCTTCTAGGTTTTCTACGGCAGTTTCGTACTTAGGCTGTAGTGAAGCTATTTCAGCAGAGTAGTCTGTGTCACCAGTCATCAACTTTTCTAGTAGCGAGTTGAATTCAACGTAGACATCTGTGAAGTGTGCTTCGCGTCCCTGATCACCCCATGTTATGCCTTGCCAGTCAGGACTTGTGCACTCAATCATAAAGTGGTAGTAAACTTCGTAGTCAACGTTGTAAGCGTACCATCCGCCGTATACGTCTGCTAGCCACCAAAATGCGTACGGGTCTCCTTCTTGCAAGCCTTCTATCGCTTCTCTCAGACATGTTGTGTCGACTTGGTAGTGCTCATGCCCAAGCATGGATTGATCACCCCATCCGCCGACAATTATGAGGCTAAAGATTTCTTTCGCTGCCTGCATCATCAAAGCATTTACAGCGTCTGCGTCTGCGCATTCTGTGGTGTCTTTTATCAAGTTCCACACACGGTTGCCTATGCGTTCTAGTTCATTGAGTTCAGCATATATTCGCCCAGTTGATATACCCGCGGTAGTTATAGCATCTTTGTCAACAGTCGCCTCTATTAGATCGGCCCATTTGCCGTAGTTGTACGGTACTAGTAGGGCGCGGTCCATCCTGATGGTATTTATGCCGTTTGCTATGGCGTTCATAGCTAGGGCTTCCGCGGAAACTATTCCTGTGTCATTCTGGCAGTGATACATTCCTTGATAGAGAGTGCTACCTGTACTGCAGCATGACATCGTTTCCATACCGGATGTACCAAAGTTCCAATTATCGATCCAAGTGGAAGGTAGAGCTCCAAACCATGTACTGGCAGGAACATAGTAGTCAGACCATGGCTCATGAGTGGTGAAGAATTCATTGATCACCTGTATCACACTTTGCCTCCATAGGTAGGTTCCAGGTTGTCCACCGAGATACACGGTGTAGTCTTCTTTGAGAGAGCCTAGAACCTCAACAAACGCACGGGTTCTGCCTCCCCAGTCGGGGTGGTCGTAGTGAGCGAGGAAATGAGAACCAATCGCCCAAGCGTTAAGCGTGTCAGTCCATCCATATTCCTCTGCGCCAATAGCAACGTAGACAAGAGTGCAGGATGGCTCATAGCCTGAATCAATTAAAGCCTTAGCTGATTGCAACATAGCTGAAACATCAGATATATGGTGATGGAAGCCATACCAATGCTTATCAAAGATAGCACCATGGATAATCAGTTCGTCAGGGTTGGTTGTGCCAGGTATGTAACCTACAACGTTGTGACTCCAGTCGGGAATAGTTACTTCACAATCAGCATACATCTTAACGACTGTTGGTCCAGCTAGAGCTAAATCTTTCAGGACAGCAAAATCCCTGTGGCTTACAGTAATCATTGGTATCGTTGGTCTTGCTTCCGAATCATGGGTACAGACGAAGCCTTCTCCCTGCTGATATTCAATCCAGTGAACAACTAGGCCCACCGCTCCTTCGAGTTCAGCTTGCATGTGGGGGAAGTTCGACCAGTACATTTCCTCAGAATAAATGTCAACTAGCACTATTTTGCCTTCAACGTCTTTGCCAATATAATCCTGTTTTCTTCCAAGCCCTACATAGACAACTTCTCTTGTTATGTCTCCGTCAGGATCAGAGTAGTTTTGTTGAACTGTTCCTGGAATACCGCTAGGTACGGCACCAAGCATTTCTCCAGTTGTTATTGGAGACTTCACTTGGACATATGGTTGGGAGTTGTATGTGAAGCCGTGGCATGGGAAAGGCTTCATTGCAACGTTCTGCAGTCCAATTCTTTCCATTTCCTCTTTTATCCAGAGGGCAGCTGCATCGTCTGCGTCGCTTCCAGCCGGTCTCCAACATCCTCTGCCTAAATCATCAACAATACAGTTGAGATCTGGGTCGTAAGACAACGTCAAGTCTACGTCCATTGCATATGAACCGTCGCCAACAGCTGCAGCCATAGCCAGTTCCTCTTCAGTAAGAAGAGTCTCAGGGGGTTTTTTGCCGTAGATTGGTGTTAATGTAATCAATGATATAGAGATCATCAGTGCAATAGTCAGCGTCCAAAACATTTTACTTTTCATTCTGTTCTTTTCTCCTTTCTCCAATTAATTTGGGTATTTTTAACGTGCTACCCACTTGGCACAAAATGCTATTTACCCGCATACGTCGCTTAAACTTTGTTGTCATCCTAGTCAAAAAGAACCACAAGAAACCTCTAGTTTTTGGCCAAAAATACATCAAATGATACACGGCGTACGTCAGCAATTTTCTGGCTTAATCCCCACTTCAAACGCCTTGTGAGTTTGGGGTTTTGGGGTTAAAATTTATTCTTAACCGTGCATGGTGTTCAAACCACACGTTTTGCATGCATTCACTCTTTTTTCTATGGTACCATCCCTGTACATTCCTATTCCATTAGGTACCTTCCATAAACAGGGATAAACAGGATAGGAAAGTCCGTTAGCCGTCGTCCGTTTTTGGTTGGTTGGGTTAAATTTTAACCCCACCCTCTTTTTTTCTCGGACTCCACGCTTGCATCTAGCCTTGTCTTATAAAGTGGTCTTCGGCAGTTCCTTTTCCGCTCTTTCAATTATTTCTGAGATTTCTTTCTGGACGTCTTTGTCCAGCGGTTTTGGCCAGTGTTCTTTCAGAATTTCTTCAGCCTTCTCCCTAGCCCGCTTGACCATGCTTTTTCCTCCTGCCTTCTTCCAAGCATCGTAGCTGTGTCTATCTGCGAGTTCAGGGAAGAAGAGACTCTCTTTGAAGTGGTTTAAAGTGTGTTTTTCAGCAAGAAAGTGCCCGCCTGGACCCACTTTGTCGATTACGTCTACGGCCAACGTTTCATCGTTTACTTCTATTCCCTGAACTGCCTTCAACACCGCTCTACAAATTTCGTCATCCATTATTAGTTCTTCAAAGGAAGCGGCCATTCCTCCCTCTAGACTGCCCGCTCCGTAGACTTCATCTGCTCCTGCTAACACGGGTAGAAGAGTGCTCATCGTCTTTTCATAGCTTGCTTGAGCTCCAGACATTTTGGAGGCTGTGTTAAATCCGATAACATTTACGCGAAATCCGTAGTATCTTGCGACTTCAACTGCGCTAGCATATAGAAGCGATTCCTCAGGACCTTGTCCCCATAAACCAGTCTTCATGTCCAAATTTCCCATCTGATAACCAACGCTCGTACTTGTGCCCGGAGATGCAAGTTGAACAGTGCAGACACCGCTTAAAACCTCAGCGTTTGTCATGACAAGGCAACCAGCGAGAGTTACGGGTGCCGTGGCTCCGCCAAGAGGAAAGCTTTCAACCACGCAGGGAAAACCAAGCTTAGCAAGCTTTAAGGCAATTTCAACGTATCTTCCCTCAAACTTAAGCGGCGATTCTGTGCAAAAGCCGCCGCCTCCTATTGGTCTTTTCTTTAGTTTCTTCTCACTTCCAGCAACTGCGGTGGCTATCTCAAGTTGGTAGTCAGTGAGTTGCATTGCTAGTTGAGGTGGATAAACAGACCAGCCACACGGTTTCTCTGTGTTATTTAAAGCAGCAGCGTAATCGTATAGGCATCGGACATTGTTCGGTTTATCTAAAGCCGTGGTGAGGTGGCCGCCGGCAGCGTAGGATTCCAGAGCATCTGTAACTCTCGTTAACTTTTCTAAATCATCTAGGGTTGAGGGCCTCCATTCTCCAGTTGAAAGGTCAACCGTGTTAGGTGTTTCAGTGTCGGTGGTGAAGTAAATGTGTCTTCCATCTAGTTTACGATCGTATTTCGGGTTTCTACCGTACATGACAATTGTTTTCGGAATTTTCTTCACCGTCTCCTCAACAACATAGGATGGAAAATGGACTAAACCTTTTTCAAAATCAACTGTGCAGCCATTATCTTTCAACATTTTCAGAATACTTTCACCGTGATGGATTCTGATACCGGTTTTTTCTAGGACTTCAAGGGAAGCTGAATGAATCGCGTCAATCGCGTCTTCAGAGAAAACGCGAAACGACGGCATCAAACCATGTTTTTCAAAACTCACCATCTTCATCACTTAATGTCTGCGGTTTTTCTTCATCTATCGGGAATAGATGGTTCATATATATTGGGTTTGCGTGTGTGGGGGGTTAAAATTTAACCCAACCAACCAAAAGGAATGCTCTAACGGTAGGGTTTCATTGATGTTATCTTACCTGTGTTTCCTGTTTTGAGTTCATAGAAGAATCCTTCGATAGATAAAAGCAACTATGATCCCGATTATTATTGCGCCAAGGATTAAGAATGGACTGTTAAGTAAAACATCTTCAAGGAGTGGCGGAGTTTCAAAGAATATTGTGTCTCCTGCAGCATTAATGTTGATCGCTGTTTTGGGTAATATGAATTTGCATGATGCAGTAAACGCGTCTAATCCTGTATATTCATTATAATATGCTTTTTCAGAATCGATGTAATCCCAATTGGCTATCGGCGTTCCAAAGTATTCATTGAAACTTATTGAAAAATTTTCTGCAAGGTCTGCGTGAAATTTTCTCCATTCTGTTCGTACTTGATAGCGCCTAGCCATTGTTGTTTTGTTGAATGTTATAGTTATTATGTCTGAGCCGCTTAAGAAGAACTTTGCATGGATGGAGTTTGTTAAATTATTGAAATCTACATCTTGACTGTAACCCCATCTTACCTGGGTTAGACCTTGCTGTTCAAGATTCTTCTCAATGATTAATGGAATAGTTGTGATGTTGAATGTTTGTTTAATCTCATTGTAAATTGGGGAACTAACATTTTCAAAGGTTAAGGCGACATGAATGCTTTGGTCTATTGCGGCTTCCATTGTCACTGAAGCGTGAATGGGCATAACCAACGCGACAAGCAGAATGAGCAAAAGATACGTTACAGTTAGTTTTTTCATTCAGCTCTTTCTCCAGTTTTTCAAGGTGCCAAATCTATAGGTTAGTTCAGATAGACTATAGCATGATTTTACAGAACTAATATATTCTTTGCTATTTGCGTTTACAAAATAGATTAAGCCGACTTTCTCGGTTGCATAGTCAAAGCCCGCTTCTATGAATTGTTTGGTTTCTTCCGGTGCCTTTGCTATTCTACATGTAAACGAGTCTGACGGTTTACTAAGAATACAGCAGATAGTAGCATTTTGGGGGAAGGGGAGTATACCGTACACTATGTTGTGAGCATGCAATTTTCTAGACAAAAAAGGCTCTCAACATCCTCAAACAGATCTACGCGAACAAGGAAATGTGGGATTTCAAACCATACACTTAGAGAATCTGGGTGACTCTTTGCACTTGTATGCAAAGGGTTTTCCCTTCGTGGTAGAGGATGCCTTTAGCCTTAAACTTCATGCTCTTCTTTATCAAGTTGGGAGGGCCTTCATATTCTTCTGGAACGAGCCTGGCTCTCCATTTATCGTTGATTATGCATATTGCTCTTCCAGGCAAGATCTTTTCAATCTCCACTTCGTACTCATCTTTATCCTCTTTTTCCTTCAAGGAGGACATGCTTGCCACCGAGGCGATGCGGTCCAAACCCAACTTGTAGATTTGATCAGACTTTTCGAGGCTGTTTATTCCAGCTCTAACGATGTTTGGAGGATAACCTTCCAAAGCCAACTCTTCCAGAAGGTCCTCTATGAGAATACCTTTTGCTCCAGTCTTCATCACTTTCATCCACAGGTTCTTCGCCGTGCGATTAACTTCCTTAACGAATTCCTTGATTTCTTCTGCTTCAACTTCGATTTTTTCCACAGCTTTTGGGGGCGGTATAAAAGGTTTCTCTTCAGATATCTCTGAGTTTGGTATGAGTTTAGGTGCAGATCTTGCGCCTCTTCGCGTGATGGATTTTATCTGCTCGTTAAGACTTGCTACGATATCTTTCATCTTTTCCATTCTTCGTTTGCTGGCGTAGAGGTAGGCGATGTCGTAGGTGTCATTCGCCGCTAAAATCACCGTTTTTCCGATGTCTTTTCTTCCTGTTCTTCCTTTACGTTGAATGTATCGCACTTCGCTCGGAATAGGCTCATAGAAGATGACAAGGTCGACAGCGGGAATGTCTAAGCCTTCCTCAGCTATGCTGGTGGCCACCAAAGTATTCAGGTTGCCTTCTCTAAAATCAGACAGCATTTGAGCCTGTTCGTCTTGGCTGAGGCCCGGATCGTCTTTTTTGCTGGCTTGACCTACAAAACGTTTCACGTTTACACTGTTCAAATCCTTCAGCACGTTGACTAGATGGCTTGCTGTGTCTCTGTAATTTGTGAAAACCAGAATGCGTGTGGAAGGGTTGTTAATTAGGTGGCGTCTAACCTCTTCTTTGAGTGCAAGGATTTTCGGGTGATTCAGATCACGATTTTTGGTGAGATGTTCTCTGAGCAGATGGTAACTCGGATTGTTGATGATGTTTCTGTAACTTTTCTTTTGGCTGCTATTTTTCTCCACTCTTTCTAAGAACCGACTTAGGGAGTAGATTCCTTGGGTTTCAAGTAGTTCTAGGGCGTGAAAGGTTGTGAGCGAAGCAGCTTGAAGCATAATGGCTCCGTAAAGACGGCCTTTCTCAACTTCTGAGACCTCGTCCAATCGCTTTCTTAGGTTTTCTCCAACGTTCAAAAGGTCTCTACGAGTCACATACTTCAAATATCTTCTAATTACACCCATGGACTGAAGCCTTCTAACCTTCTCCCAAAGAATGCTTCGTAAGATCTCTCCCATTTCCTTGTATTCTCTCGGAAGATCCACTTGTTTCCATTCCACATCCACTCGATGAATGTAGGGTGTTACATCCGGGTCGTCTTCTCTTCGAAATTCTATCTGTTCAATGTAAAGGTCGCTACAAGTTTGAAAGATGTTCTTTTTGTTGGAACCTGGACTGGCGGTTGTCGCCATAATGATTGGCCAACGAGCCTGCTCCACGTACCTTTTAGCCACTAGGGTATATGCGTAGTTCTTTCGGGCCCGATGACACTCGTCAAACACTATAAGACTAAAGTTTTCGAGGAAGAGCCTTCCACTTTCTACATCATTCCTCACAACTTGAGGAGTGGCAAAGAAAACTTTGCCATTCCCATTCCAAAGATAGCTTCTATAGCTGGGAGGAACCTTACCTGTAAGGACAACCATTTCTTCAGCCTTAATTCTTAGAAACTTGCTGAATGTGTCCTTGTGTTGTAAAACCAGAGGTCTGGTGGGAGCCATGACTAGAATCTTCATGTTCCAATGATTGTACAGAAAATACGCTGCAACCAAAGCAGAGATAACAGTCTTGCCAAGTGCAGTGGGCAATATCACCATAGTGTTTTTCTGACAAGCTTTTTCCGCTATAGTTTGCTGATAGAGTCTTGCCTCCACGGTTTCAGACCAAATCAAAGGGTTCTCAACGTACTTCTTATTCGACTCCATGGAAACCACAGTAAGGTATGCGTTTTGAAATAAAAAATAATTACTTTCACTGCTCTCTCACCTTCATTGCAATACGTTGGGTCGCAGGTTTTAAAACCAACACCTGATGGATGCATTATCAAACGCGACGGATCAATAATAAAGTGTGTAAAAGGTGAAATTGAGATGGAGAATGCAGATCTATCAACCCTTGACGGTGTTGGACCAGCCATAGCTAGCAAATTTCGGTCTGCGGATATAACCACCATCGAAGCAATTATGGTGACTCCCCCTAGTGAGTTAAGTGAAAAGACAGGGGTAGGATTCAACACAGTTCTCAAAATTGTTGAGGCAGCAAGAAAATCAGTTGGCGTAGGTTTTATCACTGCTGAGGAACTGTGGAAAAAAAGACAAGAAATGATCAAACTTTCCACAGGTTCCAAGAGCCTAAACGAGCTTTTGGGAGGCGGAATCGAAAGTCAGGCCATGACCGAGCTTATAGGCGAATTTGGTGCGGGCAAAACTCAAATCTGCTTAATGCTCTCCATTATGGCCCAGCTTCCATTGGAAAAGGGAGGACTAAACGGAAAAGTGGTGTACATGGACACAGAAGGAACCTTCATGCCAGAACGTATTTTCGAAATAGCCAGCGGGTTAGAACTTGACCCTCACGAAACCTTAGAGAACATTTTTCTCGCTCGGGCTTACAACAGCAGCCATCAAGATCTGTTGACGGGTCATCTCTTCAAATTCTGTCCCGAAAACGACATAAAACTCGTCATCGTAGACTCCATGATTGGACATTTCAGAAGTGAATATATAGGTAGAGAACATCTTTCGGAACGCCAACAAAAACTCAACGGCCTCCTCCACAAGCTGTTGAGACTTACAGAAGCTTTTAACCTGTCTGTAGTAGTTACAAATCAGGTTCAGGCAAACCCTGCCCAATTTTTCGGAGACCCCAACAGACCAGCAGGGGGGCATGTCATGGCTCACGCCTGTACGCATCGGGTCTATCTGAGAAAAGGAAGCCAAGGAACAAGAATAGCCAAAGTCATTGACTCCCCATCCCTGCCCAATAATAAAGTACGGTTCAAAATCACGGAAAAGGGCATCGAAGACGTCGAAGAGAAAATCAAGAAAAATGAAGGTTGACGCTCAGTAAAGAATTTGTCTACGAGTAGCAAGATTTAAAGAACTAATTTGAATAAGAAAACAGTGCTGGAAAAGCAAGTTCAAGAACTCTTTGAAAACAGAAAAAAGGGGGAGTTTGCGGGGGAGTTCGGGAGATATCTCCACGTTCAGTGAGGTTCAAATTGCCCTGCCTAATAGTCACCTACGAGTCTTTTGGTTCTTCAATATGTCGCGTATCTCACGGAGCGTGGTCAGTATCTCGTCATCCAAGCCTTCCATTCTTGGTACAGGTTCTTCAGTTGGGTGAACTACTTCGGTTCCTGTTACGTAGGGTGCCTTGAATTTCCTGAGTTCATTCAGAATGAAGTCTCGAACTTCCTCATAGAAAACAATGCCTTCCAGTTTAACTTCTGGGCCTTTCTGCTGACTGCCAGAGTAACCAGCGGTCTCGATGTGGACTGAGCCGATGTTAAACAGTCGATCGAAGGGTCCTGCCCTACTAGATATGTTTGTGATCGTTCTAAAGGGCACGTGTTTGCGGGTTACGGTTATGACGCCCTTCTTCACATAGACCTCAGGCATTGTCTCACCTGTCTCGGCTTTCACCGAAAACTCGATGCTTCTGAAGTAGGGGGGCGTGTATATCAAGAGCGGTATCAGCCAAATCATGTTCAAGACGATTGCCCAGAAGCTAACTGGACCAATCCAGGCGTTGATGAGTTGAACGGCACTTGGATATTGCTCCGGTTCTGCAGAAGCAGCCATAAAGGACGTACCTATGAAACCGAGGACTATTATCAGCCAGATGATTACCGCTGCAACTGTGGGCTGGAGCAACCTCTTGTGTAGGAATGCCTTTGACGGTTTGAAGATTTTCCCGCTTGTAACTCTCTTGACTGGAGGCTTGATGACCTTTTCCTCAACGTTACTTTCCAGATCTAATCACCTTCCTTTTTTCTTTTATATCGAGGAATCTCCTTTGCCGCGAGTTTGTTGAGAATTGCGATGGATTGTTGAGTCATGAGAAGTTCTTTCTCATCTGGTCTCAAAGTGATGTTGTATTCGTCTAAGATGGTGTCCAAAATTTCCCTGCACTCGGATTCTTTTGGGCACTTGGGACACAGCTTGCCTGCGTAGGAATCGTGCTTGTACCAGACTATGATCCCAAGTTTCTCCGTGAAGAGAATATATACTTGGGCATTTGCCTGATAGTCGAAGCCTATCAACAGTCCCTTGTAGTCTAAGAGACTCTCAATGTCGAGGCGGTGGCTATTCGCATGTTCCTCAAGTGCTTTTGCTATCTTTTCTCTGGCTCGGCTAAGGACTCGCGACACGTAAGAGGGGCTCCACTCTTCTTCACTTTCGTCTGCGATGTCACTGGTAGGTTTTCCTTTATGAAATTCTTTCCATACAGTTGATTCGTGTTTTGAGAGCAGCCCCATATTCTATCCCTGGTATTTGTTTACCAGAAATAAGTAAATATTTACTTATAAACCTTTCTATTCCACATACTGGAAACGGAAATCTTTCTTGTGCCCATGAAAGGTGTGTATGCAAAAAAGGGGAAGTTGTGGGAGAATCGGGAGAAAACCCAAGCACCATTGATGTCACGTCAGAATTTGGAATTCATAAAACAGAAAACAGACGGCAGAAAAGAGAGGATATGAAAGCTTGGAAAACCGGTGAGAAAAAATAATGAACCCTTTACAAAGGAACGAACAAAAAATTGCTTATTTCTCTATAGAAATTGGATTGATGAATGAAATTCCCACGTACAGTGGAGGTTTAGGAGTTTTAGCTGGTGACACGATAAAATCAAGCGCAGATTTAAGACTCCCATTAGTAGCAGTCACGCTGTTCAGTAAAAAAGGATATTTCCGACAGGAAATCAGCATGAAAGGAGAACAGATAGAGCATCCGGTTGAGTGGGAACCATCAAAAAATATGGAGTTGCTACCTACAGAGGTGAAAGTTCAAATTCAAAAAAGAGAAGTGAGGATTAAAGCATGGCTCTATAATGTGCAAAGTCTAACAGGAGGAGTAGTTCCCACCCTTTTTCTTGACACCGATGTGGAAGGAAATTTTCCTGAGGATAGAGAGATTACTTCTTTCTTATATGGAGGAGATGAAAGATACAGGTTAAAACAGGAAATTGTTTTAGGAATCGGCGGTGCAAGAATACTCAAGGCGTTGGGTTTTAGCATTAGAAAATACCATATGAACGAGGGACATTCCAGCCTTCTCACGTTGGAGTTACTGAAGAGATATAGAATGGACATTGATAGAGTCAGAGAGCTATGTATATTTACCACGCATACGCCTGTGGAAGCAGGACATGACAAATTCTCCTACGATCTTGTTCAGGAAATAATGGGAGAAATCGTTCCCTTGGAAGTCCTAAAGAAATTTGGCGGGCGCGATAAGTTGAATATGACTCGTCTCGCCCTAAACTTAAGTAAATTTATTAACGGTGTAGCCAAGAGGCACAGGGATGTCTCCAATGAGCTTTTCCCTGGCTATGAGATTCACTCGATAACCAATGGCATCCATTCTTACACTTGGACTTGCGAGAGTTTCAGGACGTTATACGATAAGTATCTACCTGGGTGGGCAAATGAACCGGAGTTATTGGTGAGAGTAGGCGGAATTCCAGATGAAGAGATTTGGCATGCTCACATGGAAGCAAAAAGGGTGCTGATTGATTATGTTAACAAGGTGACGAATATCGGCATGGATTATGACACGCTAACTTTGGGATTCGCTCGAAGAGCTACCGGATATAAAAGGGCAAACCTATTGTTTTCAGACTTGGAAAAACTAAGGAAGATCAATAAGAGTGGAAAGATGCAAATAGTTTTTGCCGGAAAAGCCCATCCTAAGGATGAATCGGGGAAAAGGCTAATTCAAGAGATCTTTTGTTACATTGAGAAGCTGAAAGATCAGATCAAAATTGTTTATTTAGAAGGTTATGATATGGGGGTCGCGACTAAGTTGATTCCAGGAGTTGATGTTTGGCTAAACACTCCTTTGCGACCGTTAGAAGCCTCAGGCACAAGTGGAATGAAGGCAGCGCATAATGGTGTGATAAATTTCAGCGTCTTAGACGGCTGGTGGGTCGAAGGCTGGGTTGAGGGTGTTACAGGCTGGGCGATAGGGCCGTATCCAGACGAGTGGCTCTCAACCGAGGAGGCAAAAAATAGAGAGCTAGATGATTTATACAATAAGTTAGAATACGTAATTATCCCAATGTTCTATCAGAAAATAGACGATTGGATAAAGATGATGGAGAATTCTATAGGAAAGATTGCATATTACTTCAACAGCCACAGAATGATGCGCAGATACGTCACTGAAGCTTACCTGTAGATACTGCCTCTCAACCTATTGCCCAACTTTGGAAAATTTGATCAAAAGATTAACAGTCTCAAAAAGGCTTCCAAGAATTCGGGTGACATCTAAAGAGAGGGGTTGCGGGAAATATTTCCATTTGTCTGGGGTTCAAATCCAACCCCACACAACCCAAGAATTTTTGCCCTAAACTCACCGTTAATATATGCAGGCGAAATCCTTGCGCACATGGCTAACTTAGATTAGAGATTAGTATCGATAACTTTCTTGCGTGGCTCCGACTTTCGTCTAAGTATGGATCGTCCAGTTATATCTCTCAGGACGATGTAAGCGGTACATATTCCTGCGAGGAATCCTGCAATAGCGTACCAAATAAGGTAATCAGCTATTAGTGGACTGTTAGTGTATCCAAGGGTATTCGTTGCCATTGTCATTACGAAGGAAAACAGTACACATACAAATCCGCTTATTACTCCACTTGCCACGGCGTAGCCTCCAAAGGAGATTTTCATTCAACAGCACCTCCAGAAGTCGAACTTAATGCGTAATTACTTATCCTTTATGAAGTCCCACTAAGGTTCCCAAATCCATACTCTGAGTATGCGTACGCATGCATGCAAAAAGCGTGTGCGCACCTTGTTTTGTGCATATGTCTAGAAATTCTTAAATTACGTGGAGGATGAAATAAGGGATGTTTGGTTTGGGGGCGAATTTGTGAGCGAAAAGAAAAAGAAGAAAGAAAAGGTCACGATTGAGGAAGCTGCAGAGGAGACAGGCAAACTAGTTGGAAAAGGGATCAAGAAGGGCTTTGGGATTGTAAAAGCGTTTGCCAAGGGAGCAGACGAAGCCATTACTGAGAAGAAGAAGAAAAAGGTTAAAATTTAATCCAACCAACCAACTTGCGTGTATGCACGAATATGATTCAGTGTGCGTATTCGGAATGAATATTTTCGGTACATAAGTTTTAAGATGGGCGAAGTCAGCACTAGGATTTGTTTTGAGGTCTAAGGTTGAGCAAGGCAACAACTAAGAGGACTAGGAAGGCGCTGAAGGCAAAGAAGACTTCTAGGACAAAATCCGTTCTTCACAAACCGAAGCGTATGCACGCATACAAAGTTATTGATGCAACAAATAGTGAAATAATCGGGAAAGCCTACGAAAATGGTACGCAAATAATAGTTGAAGACCCTATCAATTTCGTGGAATGTGTTAAGCTCCTTCAAGGTTCAAACGCCATCGTTTTTAGGGTAACTCACCAATATGGTCTAATGCGCGCGCAACGGTATAGCACCGTTTATTTCTTTCCGTATCAAGGTTACCTCATACTATACTCTGAACCACAAGGATAAGGAACCACTCTGGCTTTTCGAAGCGTACGCATCGAGAGACATGCATGATTCTTTACCTACTTCTCTTATGTGTGGGGGTTCAAATCCAACCCTACCCGCACATATCTGATGAGCCGCATAACTAGAAAACTTTTGGAAGTACAACCAAGAATTAGTGAAAAACATAAGTGAATAGCACATGCACATAATCAAAGTGGGGGCGTTTGACATGAAAGAATACGACCTGATATCAATAGGTACAGGCTCAGCGATGAACATAGTGGACGCCATGCTCCAAGGGAATCCAAAGATTAGAGTTGCCGTCGTAGATAAGGATGAACCGGGAGGAATTTGTTTGACTCGAGGTTGTATACCGTCGAAGATGTTGCTATATCCTGCGGAATTGGTGAGAACAATTGGCAAGGCAAAGGAATTGGGCATAAACATTGACATCAAAGCGATAGATTTTGAAATGGTCATGGAAAGGATGAGAACTTTTATCGGTGGAGACATAAACATGATACGTCAAGGACTTTCCCGTTCTGAAAACATAGATTACTATCCTACTGTAGCCGAATTTGTTGATCAATACACGCTGAAGGTTGATAACGAAACCATTACGTCAAAATTAATCTTCTTGTGCACAGGATCAAAGCCAATAATACCTCCAATAAAAGGGCTGGAGAAAGTAGGTTATCACACAAGCGACACTGTCCTCAAGATGAAACGATTGCCTGAGAGCATTGCCATAGTGGGTGGAGGATACATATCTGCGGAATACGGTCATTTCTTTTCAGCAATGGGATCGAAAGTCACCATACTCGGCAGAAATCCACAGTTTCTCAAACAGGAAGAACCAGAGGTGTCGGCGCTAGCTAAGAGAGAATTGGAAAAACACATGACTATTCTTACTAACCACGAGGTGCGTGAGGTAGAAAAGACTTCGACAAACAAGAAGAGACTTGTTGCTGTTAACAGGAAGAGCGGAGAAGAGACTGTGACAACGGCAGACGAAATACTAGTAGCAACTGGCAGAGGCCCGAACACAGACGTACTTCATCCTGAAAAAGGAGGAATCGAAACAGACGAAAAGGGATGGATTATCGTTGATGAGTACTTGGAGACGTCGCAACCAAACGTTTGGGCTTTTGGAGACGCGAACGGCAGATACCTCTTCAAGCATGTAGCAAACTATGAATCTATAGTTGTCTACTACAATGCCGTGCTGAAGAAGAAAGTAAAGGTGGACTACCACGCGATACCACATGCTGTCTTCACATATCCTGAGATTGGAAGCGTCGGTCTTAGAGAGAAAGAAGCAATCGAGAAATATGGAAAAGACCATGTGTTAATCGGAATGTACAGATACGAGGATACTGCTAAAGGAGAAGCTATGGTGGTAAAGGATTATTTTGTCAAGATTATCGTTGAGAAGGAAACCATGAAGATCTTAGGGGCACATATCATTGGACCGTATGCTTCTGTTCTCATACAGGAGATCATAAACCTGATGTATACCTCTGAGCAAAGCGCTGAACCAATAATTGGTGGAATGCATATCCATCCTGCGTTAAACGAGGTGGTGGAAAGGGCGTTCCGTTCCCTTATGTCACCGGAGCAGTACCATCAACTTATTGAGTACCACTAATGTTAGGTGATATAAAGTGCCTAGCGCATTGTGTGTGGGTGTTAAATTTTAACCCCCACCCACCCACATTTCTTTCCTTCTCTCTCCCTCCTAGACACACAGTATGCATGCATAGGCTCTCAATACAATAAAAAAGGGGGAGTTTTGCGGGGGATATCACCAGCATCATGGACTAACCAATTTTATGACATGATTTTGCTTCGTAATTCTGGGTTCATAATTCTTTTACTTTCTGCTTTCCAATTTGTTTACGGTGAGAGTATGGTTAACTGTCCAGAATGTGGAGAACCTTTGGTAAAAGACACCAAAAGTGGGAAATACAACTGTGAAAATGAACGTTGCTCGGTTATATACGTGAAGCGTCCCTACAACATCGCTCTTAGGACGGTTGTCCGCTCATCTTTGCGAAAGCGTTAACTTTCCCTCTTTTTTCCTAACGTTCTCTAACTTTTAGACTACACAAAAGAAAGGAATAGTTGAGTAGTGTTCTGCTTCATCTTGCTTGATAATGCTATTTGACTGACATGCTTGGTTTTATTTTTTCCTTAGTCCGAACCATTTCTGTATTCCATAAATTATTGTGGCTATTACTGCGGGTATCCAGAAAAAATTCCTGCAAAAAAAAGAAATATTCATCATAATCATAAACCAGATATCATCAACTCCATAAAATGTAATCAGACTTAATGCAAACCAGGCTAGCCAAACTATTGCGTAGCAAATTATGAAAGACCAAAACCCGCTCCGGAAGAAGAAATTGAGCAAAATCCATTCAAATGATCCGTCAGAAAGTTTTTTGTTGCTCCAGTAACCGAGCATCGCACCTACAAGGTTGATCAACAAGAAAATCGAAAAACAGTATAAATAAGCGATTTGGCCAGAGATAGACCCTATTTTCATTCCGAAGAAATTAATGTCGTAACCAGTAAGGTATCCCCAATCACCGAGAGATAGTTTCGAAATTGAAAAAAATGGGAAGGAAACTAGCGAAAATGGATATAGAAAGATTGAATAAACCTTGGGTATTGATGCAAATGTGGAAAGAAAAGACGCTACAATTATGAACCCAGTAATTGACAGCACATAACTTACACGCTCTTCTGGGAGGTCGCTTGACAAACGAAACGACACATACGTTGAAAGCAACATCGTTCTTCAACAACTCTGGACACAATATTATAATAAGTTTTGTTCCATCTTCTTTCATTTCAAGTTGCATTAATAATTTAAGGAGATAACACTTTAACAATGTTTAAACAAAGGGTTGGTTCAAATGGATTTGCTGAAATTGTTCATTGCTGGACTCATTATTCTAGGGATATTGATTCTAGGAGGTTTGGTTGTTCTAGCAATAATTGGATTTTTGACAGTTTCATTTGTTCAATGGCTAGAAGCAAACCCACTTTTGAAAGCTGTATTCGCCCTAGTTGGTCTTATCTTGATAATAGTTCTGTTCATAGCCTTCTCTAAGTGGGTTCTAAAGAAAACAGTGTAGTATTCAATAAAAACATTGACACTTGATTTAACCCATACATGCAGGCGGACGCGCATACATTTTAAAAATGGAATATATTGAAGATAAGAAATGAAGACGAAAGATGTGAGAAATTTGGCAAAAAAAGGGATTGACGCCGAAAAACTATCTGAAGCATTGGAGGGAGTTTTATCTAAAAAGGACGAAATTCGGTTTAATAGTTTTAAGATTTTGATGCACGTATCTGAGGAGCAACCAAAAGTGTTGTATCCAAAATGGGATTATTTGGCAGACTTGTTGGACAGCGATAACCATTACCAACGGTACATATCGATTAATATACTTGCAAACCTTGCTGTAGTTGATACAAAAAATAAATTTGAAAAGATATTCGACAAGTATTTCAGTAACATCGAAGGCGATAGAACGATGGTAGCGGGGCAAGCTGCATTGAATTCTGGTAAGGTAGCAAAGGTAAAACCAAATCTTCAAACAAAGATAACTAACAGGTTGTTGAATATTGATAAGACTCATCGGGGTAAACAAATTGATTTAATTAAAGCTTATGTTATAGAAGCATTCAACGAATATTTTGAAGAATCTTCAGATAAAAAGAAGATATTGGGTTTTGTTAAGGCACAATTAGAGAGTAAAAGTCCAAAAACAAAGAAGTTGGCGAATGAATTTCTAAAGAAGTGGAAAAACATTAAGAAAACTAGGTAATTGTCCCAGCACGCGCATCTACGCAAGGTGAGATAGAATG
>Ga0209636_10001175_pt1 | contig 26251 bp, 20 predicted proteins | sample DeeMarSWOR152_54_FD_187464 | JGI IMG/M metagenome (GOLD analysis project Ga0209636, IMG submission 187464) | Marine sediment microbial communities from White Oak River estuary, North Carolina - WOR-1-52-54 (SPAdes) (version 2) | ecosystem: Environmental > Aquatic > Marine > Intertidal zone >...
CCGGCGACATTGAATACATGAGAACAAGATCGGTAAAACTTTCCCCACTTTTTGCCCTTTCATAAACTTCGACTGCTTGGTTTTTAATTTCCAGTGCTTCTTTGTATGATACATTTTCAGGAACCGAAATGTAGATCTGGGAGAGCTTTACAGATTCGGGATTGGTGAAAAGCCGTCTGTTAGAGGGGTCATCGTAGAATTCCCGTATTTCACTCTCTGTTACCACATTCATTTTTGCGGACACCATTTGGTTTATAAGCCGGCCGCGCAGAATATCAACCCTGTATATTTCTTTCAATTCATCAAGGGAAAGTCCCTCCTTTTCAAGTTCCTCTAAGAATTGATCATAGGTGAGGTTGTTTTGTTCCATTATATTTGAAACAATCACATCAAGCTCATCTCCGGTAACAATAATACCTTTTTCTTCCGCCTCCATTTGTATTATCAGATTATTAATTAGCCCGTCCATGACAGTCTTTTTTTCTGGCACATCACTGCCAATAAGCATCGCTTGGAGTTTCGCCCTATTATAAGCAGTGTTAAACTCGTTAATCGTGATAATTGTACTACTAACCTTACAAGCAATTCCATTCACAATCTCCCCATAGAGGGGAACAGAAATCAATATCACTATTAGTAAATATAGAATAATCTTTTTCATTTACACCCACCCCATATAAAATTATTGAATCATAGGCAACCCTGCCATCTAAATAGCGCAATGAAATCAGCTTCATGTCTTTCAGGTGCCTTCCAACAATTGCTTCTCCAATCAGTTTAAAGGTCTCAGTATAATCTTTGAGAAAAACACGGGATATCCCTCCTCCATCGCTTTCCTTAAAATCATCGTGATACATCAGAACCCTGCGTACCACAGCAGCAGTAGTATCTGACGAATCTACAATCCCCACGTCCTTCAATAAACCTTGAACCTCATTTTTTATAAGAGGATAGTGGGTACACCCCTGGACAATTGTATCAATCGCAGTTTCCATAAAAGACTTTAAATACTCTTTACATCCCGTTTGAAAAAAATACTAACCCCTAAAAACCTCGTCAAGATAAAACAAGTCTCCTTTTAACAGATGAACCTCCTATGCAATAAATCGTCATTTGTTAATCAACTGTTGAGCAACGTATTTTCCCTTGACAAATAATAATTTATTAATAATTTTATGCATTCAATTGGAATATAAAACACAAAAGGAGTATTGATGAATAAGTCACACCATCTATTCACTTCAGAATCCGTTACAGAAGGTCATCCTGATAAAGTGGCAGACCAGATTTCGGATGCGATTCTTGACGCAGTATTAGAACAGGATTCAAAGGCGAGGGTTGCGATTGAAACAATCGTCACCACAGGCCTTGCTTTCGTTGCCGGTGAAATGACTACCGATGCATATGTTGATATACCAAAGATCATAAGGGGCATGATCAAGTCAATCGGCTACACTGAACCAGAGCTTGCCTTTGACTGGGAGACCTGTGCCGTTATATCCAGCATCGACGAACAGTCCCCAGATATTGCACAGGGGGTTTTGGGTACGGGGCTCCATCATGAAATGGGCGCAGGAGATCAGGGAATGATGTTCGGATATGCTGTGAATCAGACTCCCGAGCTTATGCCGCTCCCTATCATGCTCGCCCATAAAATTCTATTACGACTTGCCGAGCTAAGAAAATCAGGTAAGATACCATACCTCAAACCAGACGGGAAATCCCAGGTCACTGTCGAATATGATGGGGGGAAACCCATTCGGTGTGATACTGTTGTGCTCTCCACGCAGCACTCTTCTGAGGTTACCTATGACGAAGTAAGAAACGATATGATAGAAAAAGTAATAAAAAAGGTCGTTCCTCCGGAGCTAATAGATGATAAGAGAATTACCTACCATATCAATCCCACGGGCAGATTTGTTATTGGCGGACCCCACGGTGATACAGGACTCACCGGAAGGAAAATAATGGTCGACACTTATGGCGGTTTTGGTAGCCATGGTGGTGGCTGTTTTTCAGGAAAGGATCCAACCAAGGTTGACAGAAGCGGTGCGTATATGGCTCGATACATTGCAAAAAACATTGTTGCTTCCGGGCTTGCTACCGAAGCTGAAATACAGATTGCCTACGCAATCGGCATCGCAAAGCCTGTTTCCATAAGTGTTAATACCCATGGAACAGGTCAAGTCGAAGATGAGGCAATTGTCAAGGTAATTAAAAAGGTTTTTGACCTCTCCCCTCAGAGCATGATTGAAACTCTTGATCTTCGTCAGCCAATCTATACCAAAACGGCTGCCTACGGGCACTTTGGAAGACAAGAGTTTAGCTGGGAAAAAACAGACAGAGTCGAGGATATAAAAGGAGCTGTAAAGTAACTCTTTCTCAAAAGAACAATACCTGGACAAATAAGTTTCCCGTCCTGATTTTTTTAATGAAACATAGTGCGGTCATTTTCGGTTTTCCTTGCCGATAATTAATTCGTAATGAAAAATATTTTGCTTTTTTTTCTCATTCTTATATTTTTCGCAAATACTGCATATTCCATCGAAGAAAAGCTTTATCCTACACTTCTCAAGGTAAAATACCGGGAAGGATTGATAATAATAAACTTCGAGCCATTGGAAGACAGAGCCATAACGTACAGGATCTATAGAGCCTATGAGCCCATATCAACTATAGCATCACTCATAAGCGCAGAGTTGGTTGCTGAAATCACATCGAATGATATTCCCTATTCTGATTTCCCTGGAGTTGACGGAAAGTATGCGTATGCAGTAACCATAGTAAAAAATGGGAGGGAGCATCTCAACTTCATACCGTTTCAAAACATCACGATAAATCCGGTCGCTTATGCCCCCTCTCCGAAGGGGGTAGAAAAAATAGACATCAGGCAAAAAGATCGGAACAAGGTCGAGATATCCTTTGAGCCGGTAAATCCGGACTATTCTTACAACCTCTATGTGAGTCAGGAAAAAGTCTCACACATTTCGGATCAGAAACCCCATTCAACTCTCAGGGAAAAAAATTATTTTTCAGTATCCCTGGAGGAAGACACTCCCTACCAGTTTATTATTACAGTATCCAACTCACTTGGTGTCGAAAACAAAACTATAATATGGGGAAAAAATGCCAACCAAAAGCTCTATGTTATTAAAAGTGTGAAGAAAGAAAAACCCGTGAAGGTAGTAAAAGAAAAAACCAACAGAGAACTCATTGAACATAATTTAAGGTACAATTTTTACAAGGGAAAATACAGAACTGCACTTGGTGTGTTTTTGTCTATTCGCAGGAAGCAAAACCTAACCGTCTCTGAGATGGGCCTCGTCCACTTCTATATGGGACAGTGCTACTATTATTTAGATAAAAACTCAAAGGCTATTAAATATTTTATACTTGCAAAAGAGCAAAAGGAGTACAGTTCACAATCGGATGCATGGATAGAACGTTGCCTTGAGAATTGAATCAAGCACTGAAGTTAAGAAGTGAATAAAAATAGATACACCGTTTCATCATATGAAGGTTAAATGAAGGTATTTATCTCATTGTAGCTATATAAAACCATGCTTTTATTCAAATAGCCAAATCGCTTTGACTTCAAATCAATGGAGAGGGAAAATACTTCATATTTTTCATCGTACTTTACACTCTTTATCTTAATTACATCTCCTTCAGAAATACCCGCAGTACTTGCAACTGACCCATTCACAATTCTTGTGACAAGATAATTGCGCTTTCTTGATGGATCCAATCTGGTTATTACAATGCCGAATAAGGGTGTTAAAATATTTTCGTGCGCATCACGACCCCATACATAAAGGGAAGGGAGCCTAGGCCTATTACCAAGCAGTATATTCCTGTGCTCCAGTTTATTATCTCTCTCAATCATTACACTTATTACCAGGGGATTTCCCATAGAGGATATAATCCTCTGGATATCAAATATTTCCTTTACGGGAAATCCATTCACCTCTCTTACAAGATCTCCATTCTGTAGCTTTGCATAATCAGCGGACCCTTCCGGTACTATATAATTGATGAGGATGTTGTCATCTCTCCTCTCCACTCCACAACCCATCCAGCTTCTGTGTACCTCACCCTCATTATACAACCGAAAAAGAACCGAGAGTATCAAGTTTGACGGAATGGCAAAATTCAGGTTCTCAAAGTTTTCCAGACCGGCGAATGCAATTCCCACGAGATATCCATCACTGTTGATCAATGCCCCGCCACTATTGCCTGGATTGAGAGCTGCATCGATCTGTATAATATTCCCAATCTGAAGAAAGGGCCTGTCAAGTGAGCTGACAACCCCTGATGTCACAGTATTTGTGAGTCCAACAGGGTTTCCAATGGCAACGACTTTTTCTCCCTGTTTGAGTGTATCGGAATCACCAAACTTCACATGGCTTTCAATCTCTTTTTCAATCTTTAAAAGGGCGAGGTCAAACACTGGATCATATCCAATAATTTTTATCGGGATGCGTACACTCTCATCCTTCCCTAGAATAACATATACCCGTGAATACCCCTCATAAGTCGGATCAACACTTGACTCTATCAAATGGTAATTTGTTAAAATATACCCTCTCTCATCAATGACAACACCGGTCCCCATAACCTGGTCTGGCATTCCAACGCCGCTTTCAGTTTTGATGCCCTTATCGACCACAATCTTCACGCTACTCTTTATAGTGGCCTCAATGTCGTTCTGCTGTTTTCCAATATCTTCCAGTTCTTTAACTTTGTGCGCAAGGACTTTGAGCGTATCATCATGGTTGGTAATGTCTTCTGCTTTTACGGTATTTGAGTACAGGGTAAAATATTTTTGAGCCAGATGAGGATTTTCTCTCTGCAAATAGATATGGATAAGTGATTTGTAAGTATAGGGATCATCCGGGATAAAACCAGATAAGTACAACAACCAGGATATTTTTTCAAGTTCTCCTTTGTTTTGTAATTCAGAACCAATAAATTGATGGATATACCGCGAAAGATCTTCTCTATAAATTGACAAATTATCTTCTTCAATATTTCCTTCTGCGAGCTTGATAAAAGAGTAAGTATACTCGATCGATGAGAGAAGGTCATTGGACCCTGCGACGTTCTTTTTGTAGAGTTCCTCTATTTCCCTTACCAGGGTTTCTTTTCTTTCGTCGCTGCAGCATACAGAATATTCAATAAAGCTCTGACATGTCCCGTAAAAATCATCATTTTCTAAATAGGTGTGAAGTTCCTCGATGATCTTACTATCTAATTTTGGTACGATAGCGCTTTCTCGAACCAGAGGCGAAACGCAGGAGAGAAATAGAAGTGGAATAGCCGCCATGGTGAGAGTTAACTTCACCGTCTGATGTTTCATACTACTAAAATAATACTCCCATATTCAAATTTCAATAAATAGAGAGATGCTTGAACCTCCCTTTTATTAAAAACTTGACTACTGTAAATCACGGCAGTATAGTGAGTTTACGAGAAATCAGCAAAGGAGTTGACTTAATGAAAAAGATCAACCTCGCTTTAACGGGCCATACTTCAGTGGGCAAAACAGCACTGCTGGATACTGCCCTATACAATATTGGCGCAGCCGATACCCTTGGAAAGGTGGATGAGGGAAAATCGCTCAGCGACTTCGATGAAGAGGAAATTAAGAGAAAAATTTCGATTAAATCTTCTATTTTCAGTTCTACCTATAAAGATACTGCCATAAATTTAGTTGATACACCGGGTTCAGCTGACTTTGCCGGAGAAGTGGTTTCCTGCCTTTACGGTGTAGAATCGATTCTGCTCCTCGTCGATGCTGTGAACGGTGTTGAGATTGAGACCAGTAAGCTATGGGCCCGGGCTCAGATCATGGGGCTTCCGGTCCTGTTTTTTGTGAATAAGATAGATAAGGAAAACGCTGATTATAAGACGGTTATTGAAAACATCCGTACCAATTTAAAAGCTCGCGCCTTTCCTGTACAGGTTCCAGTTGGCAAGGCACCCAATATCAAAGGAATCGTTGATCTTATTAAGATGAAGTACTTCATGTATGAAAGCGGTAAGAAAAAAGGAAAAGAGCAGGAGATTCCCCAGGAACTTTCTGCTGAAGTGGAAGAGTTGAGAAATAATCTAATCGAGGTCGCAGCCGAATCTACAGATGAACTTACCGAGAAATATCTGGAAGGGGAAACTCTCAGAGACAGTGAAATACTAAGCGGGCTTAAAACTATGATCATAAAAAGGGAAGCCTTTCCAGTTATGTTCGGCTCCTGTTCGTTGAACAGAGGAATTACAGAAGCTATGGATACCCTTCTGGAACTCGCACCTCCATCAGATTACAGAAAAAAAATAAAAGCGTACGACCCGTATGACAGCTCCAAAGAAATAGAGGTCCTGTGTAGTAAGGATGCACCCTTCAGCGGAGTCGTATTTAAAACCGTAATAGATCAATTTGCTGGGAAAATTACCTATTTGAGATTACTGAGCGGTAAAATAATGTCAGAAGAAGAAGTATTGAATACCTCAAGAGATCAAAAGGAGCGGCTTTCCAAGCTGAGCCTGCCCTTTGGAAAAAACCAAGTTTCAATGAACCGAAACGCAGAAGAGGGAGATATTGTAACGTTCACCAAACTGCCATATGCAGAAACCGGAGACACCCTCTCTTCATCAGAACAACCAGTCAAACTCCCCGAAATGGTATTACCGAACCCAATTCATAGCCTTGCTATAAAGGCGAAAAATAAAAAAGAAGAAGATAAACTAAATCAGCTGCTCCAAAGAGCCGCAGAGGAAGATATGTCATTTAAGATTGAGTATAACTCAGAGACAAAGCAGACAGTTATTTCAGGAATGGGTGAGCAGCATATCAATATCATACTGTCACGAATAAAGGAAAAGGCTGGCATAGATGTGGAGACATCCACTCCTCTGGTAGCATATCGGGAAACCGTTTTAGTACCGTCTAAAGCTGATTACAAGCATAAAAAACAGTCAGGAGGTCATGGGCAGTACGGACAGGTATTTCTCGAAATCGAGCCCCTGGAGAGAGGGGGTGGATTCGAATTTATTGACAAAATAGTAGGAGGTGTGATTCCAAAACAGTATATACCGGGAGTGGAAAAAGGTGTAAAAGAAGCCCTTGAAGAGGGGGTTGTTGCAGGCTATCCTGTTGTTGACGTGAAGGTCTCCCTTGTTTTCGGATCATATCACGAAGTAGACTCCTCCGAGCTCTCCTTTAAGATTGCAGGAAGACAGGCTTTCAAACTTGCGATGGAGCATGCAAAACCAACCCTGCTTGAACCCATCATGGACCTCAAAGTATATGTGGATGACAAGTACACCGGCGACATAATGAGCGATCTCAATTCAAAACGGGGAAGGGTTTTAGGAATGGACAATGTAGGAGGAGGCATTCAGATGATCAAAGCAAAGGTACCCATAGCTGAACTCCTTAAATACTCAATTGAATTGAGATCCCTTACCTCCGGGACAGGATCCTTCGAGATGGAGTTTTCACACTATGAACCAATCGGTGGAAAAATCGCAGAAGACGTAATCAAAGAAACCATGAGAAGAAAAGAGGAGCAGGCAAAAGAAAAGTAGAATAGCGATGATTGGTGTAATTCAAAGGGTGAGCAACGCCGAGGTATGGGTTCGGGGAAAACGGGTTTCTGGAATTGCTGGTGGTATTCTCCTCCTTGTTGGAATTGCCAGAGACGATGGCCTAGAGGACGTATCGTATCTTGTAAATAAAACTGTTCATCTGAGAATATTCGGTGATGAACAGGGACAATTAAATAAATCCCTTCTGGATGTAAATGGCGGGATACTTGTGGTATCTCAGTTCACACTGCTTGGTGATACATCAAAGGGTCGTCGCCCCTCTTTCACTGATGCAGCAAAACCAGTACAAGCCAAGGCCCTGTATCAACGGATCATCGAGAAGTTCAAAGAATACGATATTCCTGTTAAAGAGGGTGTATTCAGGGCTATTATGGAGGTAAAGCTCACCAATCAAGGCCCTGTAACAATCATAATAAATACAAAAGATAAAAAACCCTGAAACGATCCATTGAGGTGAAAAATATTTTTTTAGAGAGGCAAACTACCCCCGAAGGTGGGTGTGGTTTACAAATACCTTCCAACAGGTTAACAAATGGAAATAATAGCAAAATCATTGGGACTTCTCACTGCAAATTGCTATATATTGAGAAATGAAGAACAAGCGCTTGTTATTGACCCAGGTGGGGACTTCGATCTTATCAAACCCTGTATAGACCAAAGACAGCTAACCTATATTATCAATACTCATGGGCACTACGATCATATCGCTGCAAACAATGAACTAAAGGCACATTACGATACCAGACTTGCCATAGGTGAATATGATGCTAATATGCTTCTTGATCCAGAGCTGAACCTATCGATCATGGTTGACAGGCCCTATATCTCCATGGCTCCTGATATTCTTCTCAAAGAGCACGATACTATTCGGTTTGGAGACAAAACACTTGAAATCATCTATACCCCAGGCCATACGATAGGAAGCATCTGTATCAAGATGGACAACCTACTGTTCTCGGGCGATACGCTTTTCTACCATTCAATAGGACGCACTGATCTTCCAACAGGGTCTTTTGAGGAACTAGAAAAAAGTATAAAAACCAAACTTTACATTCTTCCCGATGAGACAAAAGTATACACAGGCCATGGTGAGGATACGCGTATTGGGGAAGAAAAAAGGTTTAACGAGTTTGTCCGTGCCTAAATTCTAAAAAATTTCCTTGACTTTTTCTCTATTTTAATTAACATATAACAAAATACTTCACCGTTTAAAACGGTTTATAAAAATGATAGATCATAATTATACTATTTATCTGGATAATTATTGGTGGTGGTTCTGGCATTAGCCAGAACCAGTGTGTTCCAGTAGCAGGCCGCAGGTTCTGGCTCTATACAGTCAGGCTCTGCGGCCTGTTTATTTTCTCAGGCCGCTAAACCTTGGGAGAGGTTTATCGGCCATTTTTTTTATTTATTAGTATTAACAAGAACGGAAGTTATCAAGAACGGAGGATGTTATGATCCAAATTAAAACCACAGAGCAGAACACATTACTCAAGATTATCCATGGGGAGAGATTTACTCCCTTTTCTCTTTGCCGTAAATTGAAAGCCCGAGTGCTCCTTGAATCGGCTGCATTTGGGAGCGGGAAGAGCCGTTACTCGATCCTATTGTTGAAAGAAGCATTTTCCATCTTTCAGAAGGGAGACACTCTCTTCATGGAGAGAGATGGAAAGGTTTTTACTTTGAAAACCAAGGCTAGGGACATCCTCGAGGTACTTCTCTACTTTGCAAACCAGCATCGGGGCCTCGAATATCACTTCCCCTTTCCCGCAGGAGGTATAGGTTATCTCTCATATGAATATGCACGGCATTTTGACGATTTCACCTTTAAAAAGAAAAAGGATTCCCTCGACATACCGGATGCATTTTTCATCTTCGGTCATACCTTCCTTATCTTTGATCACTATAACGATCAGATAAGTATTCTCGCTCTCAACTATCGTGAACACCACATAAACCTTGAAAAAGCAGTGCAGGAAATCGAATCAAGAATCCACGATTTAGACTTTAACTACATGAACACAGCGATGGAAGACTACAGCTGTATTCCCCTGGTAAGGGAACAGGAAAAAGAGGAATTCTTAAAAGGGGTTGACAAGGTACGAAAAGAGGTTATAAAGGGAAACCTCCTTCAAGGAGTGCTCTCGAGGAGACTGGTTTTGCGGACCGAAATACCAGCTCTCGAAGCGTACCGCCGGCTCCGTTCGATCAACCCCTCTCCCTACATGTTTTACCTCGATTTAAAGAATTTCCAACTCTTTGGCTCCTCTCCAGAACTGCATGTTAAGTTCGACGGTAAAAAAGTGTTGATGCGTCCCATTGCAGGAACAAGGGGTCGGGGCGAGAACAGACAGGAAGATGAATTATTGGAGAAGGAGCTACTTTCAGATGAAAAGGAACGGGCCGAACACCTCATGCTTGTGGATCTTGCACGAAACGACTTGGGTAGGATATGCGAGCCAGGCACTGTTAATGTATCAGAGTTCATGAGCATCGAACACTACTCCCATGTGATGCATATAGTTTCCCAAGTTGAGGGGTGTCTTAAAAAAGGCGTAAGCGGAATTGAAGCAATAAGAAAAACCTTTCCTGCTGGAACCGTGTCTGGGGCACCAAAAATAAAAGCAGTTGAAATCATCGATTTCCTAGAGAAGGAAAAACGGAGTTTCTATGCCGGTATTGTTGGTTATATAGAGCCGGGTGGAACCCTGGACTCTTGTATCACCATCCGAAGTGCACTAAAAATGGATGACCTGCTTATCCTCCAGGCAGGAGCGGGCATCGTGTACGACTCTGTACCTGAGCGAGAATACGAAGAGACTTCATCGAAGCTGGGAGCTCTGAGAAAATCAATCGGGGTGGAGGTATGATCCATGTATCTTTTAATAGATAATTACGATTCTTTTACCTACAACCTCTATCAGTACCTCGCGCAGACGAGCGGAAAGGATTTCAATGTAATTCGTAATGACCGCATCTCCATCGATGAGATCGAAAAAATGGGGCCAGAGGGCATTATTATATCACCTGGACCTGGTCGACCTGAGAATGCAGGGATCTGTGTGGAGTGCATTCGTAACTTCGCTGGAAAGATCCCGATTCTTGGTATATGCCTCGGGCATCAGTCAATCGGATACGCCTTCGGAGCACGCATAGTTGGAGCCAGGAGAATTGTGCATGGAAAGACAGAGCAGATCAAACTCGACGGTAAAGGTCTGTTCAGAAACATTCCCCCTGTAAGCAAGTTTACACGCTACCATTCTCTGGTAATAAACGGGGATACCCTGCCTCCAGATCTCGAGATAACGGCCGTATCGGATGACGGTGAAATCATGGGTATCCGCCACCGTGATTTCATTATCGAAGGTATTCAGTTTCATCCTGAATCGATTGCATCGGAATACGGAAAAAAGATACTCACAAATTTTATTAATTATAGAAGAGAACCCTTTGACACAAAAATATATCTCACAAAGCTCCTGGCAGGCATTGACCTTACAGAAAACGAAGCTTCCTCCTTCATGGAGGAGCTCACTCTCGGCGAGCTTACTCCCAGCCAGATTGCGGCAATTCTGGTTGCGCTGATGACAAAAAAGATCACAGCCCAGGAGTTAGCGGGGTTTGCTTCGGTTTTGAAACATGCGAAAAAGAGCATTTCATTTTCAGGACCACTGCTCGACACCTGCGGTACCGGTGGTGATGAGACCGGTAGTTTCAACATTTCTTCGATGGCTGCAATTGTGGCTGCGGCGTGCGGTGCTTTTGTCGCAAAACATGGAAACAGAGGAGTAAGCTCGAAGTCAGGTAGTGCTGATTTCTACCGCGAAATGGGTATACCAGTCGATCTATCACCGAAAGAGGCTAAAAAGCTCCTTGAAAAAACCGGCTTCACCTTTTTGTTTGCGCCAATCTACCACAGCTCAATGAAACACGCCGCAGATGTGCGAAGAGAGCTGGGGATAAAAACGGTTATGAACCTGCTCGGTCCGCTGGTGAATCCAGCTGATGCTGAGTACCAGCTCATAGGTGTATTCTCTGAGAATTTCATCCTACCGATGGCGGAGGCCGCAAAGCTCCTGGGTAAAAAACGTGTGATGACCGTTCACAGCCAAGACGGTTTTGATGAAATCTCAGTGTCCTCACCAACCCATATCGTCGAGATTGATGAAAAAGGGAATATAAAAGATTATGTGTTTGACCCTGCCAATCATGGACTAAACTATTTTAGTCGTGATGAGCTTGCAGGCGGCGACCCGAAGGAAAATGTCCTCCTTGCAGAGGCCCTCCTGGAGTCAGAAGGACGACTTGCAATAAAGGAAGCAGTTGCACTCAATGCAGGCGCAGCGCTCTACGTGTACTCCAAAGCTGAAAGTATTGCAGACGGCTACCGTATGGCACGCGAGGCCCTGGAGTCTGGCAGAGTCAAGGAAAAAATCGAAGAAATAACTTCCACAGGAAAAGTACTGTACGAACAGAGAACGGAGAAATAAGAACATGAGCATATTGGAAGAAATAATTAAAAACCGGAAGGATAAAATCAGGCGTAAGGGGCATGGTTTGGGAGTGAAACTCCCCCGGGAACGGAATTTCCCCTTGGTTCCTTTCGGAAGGGATCCTTTTATAATCTGCGAAATAAAAAGAAGATCTCCGTCAAAGGGAGTTATTGCTCTCCATGTAGATGCGGTACGACAGGCGCAGATATATGTAGAAAGAGGCATAAAGTCAGTTTCTGTGCTCACGGAGGAAGATTACTTCTCAGGATCCCTCAATGACCTTCTTGCGGTAAAAAAATCCTTTCCCCATCTTTCTTTGTTGAGAAAGGATTTCATTCTCGATGAAGAAGACATCGATTTCTCATATTGGGCAGGGGCTGATGCATTGCTGCTCATTGCCAAGATTCATGATGTGTATACCCTTACCAGGCTCTACAGGAAAGCAAAACTCCTGGGCATGGAGGTACTCCTTGAGGTGCACGATGAGGAAGATTTAGAAAAAGCTCGTAGGTTGAAGCCTGATTATACAGGAATCAACAGCAGGAAGTTACGGGACTTTCATGTGGACCCTGATCTAGCATTCCAGCTTGCAGGCAGAATAGACTGGTCCACGTGCATGGTTTTCGAATCGGGGATTTCCTCAATGGAGGATGCATCCCGTGCCCTCGCTGGAGGCTTTTCCGGCGTGCTGGTGGGTGAAGGTGTTATGCGCAATTCTTCACTCATCACAAAGCTCTATTCAGTTTTTGTCGGATCATGGGGACCCTTTTGGCAGAAGTTGTTTTCACAAAAGAAAGAAGGAAAACCTCTCACAAAGATATGCGGAATTACTCGTAGGGAGGACGCTACCCTCGCAGCAGAAAGGGGAGCCGATGTGCTGGGATTTATTTTTGCAGATTCGCCGAGAAAGGCTCCTTTTGAATTACCCAAGAGATTAGGGCATCTCCATGTTCTGAAAGTTGGTGTGGTAACCGGATGCGGAATCCCTCTCTCTATTGATAGAGAGGTAAAAGACCTTTTGACTGGAGGCTTTCTGGACGCCATTCAATTCCACGGGGCCGAAAGCCCTCAGGAGCTTGATAGGTTTTCTTTTCCCTGCTATAAAGCTGTCAGGATGAAAGACGAAAGGGACCTAGAACTCATCGCGCTATATCCTTGTCCGAGAGTTCTCATCGATACCTATGTGCCCGGCATCCCTGGAGGTACAGGAAGAAGAGTACCAGAGAAGCTTGTATTAAAGGCAAGGGCCAGGTATCCTCTCTGGCTCGCAGGCGGCATAGGCCCCCTGAACGTGAGGGAAATAGTTGAAAAGTTCCAACCCGAGCTGATAGACTCATCGAGCCATCTTGAAAATGCCCCGGGGATAAAAGACCACCATAAGGTAGAAAAATTCTTCAAGGAGGTAGAAATTGCCAAGGCTTTATAACGATTTTTTTGGAAGTTATGGCGGAAGATATGTATCGGAGCTCTTACGAACACCTCTGGATGAGCTTGAGAAGGGGTTGAAGAGGGTCATGAAAAGTGAAGAGTTCCAGAAGGAGTTTTCCATGCATCTGGCAGATTTTGCAGGAAGGCCCACACCCCTCATGTTTGCAGAAAATGCAACCAGGGCTGCAGGAGGTGCAAAAATCTACATAAAACTCGAAGGCCTTGCTAATACCGGAGCTCATAAGATAAACAATGCACTGGGCCAGGCGCTTCTCGCAAAGCGTCTTGGAAAGAGCAGGATTATCGCAGAAACAGGTGCCGGTCAACACGGGCTTGCGACAGCAGCAGTTTGCGCAAAACTTGGAATGCATTGCCAGATATACATGGGAGAAGTAGATATTCGCAGGCAGAGAACCAATGTGTTCTGGATGCAGCTCTTCGGTGCAGAGGTGATCCCCGTATCAAGCGGTTCCTGTACCCTGAAAGACGCGGTAAACGAAGCCCTTAGAGACTGGGCTTCGAGTTTTCAGACTACCCACTATCTGCTCGGATCCGCAATGGGCCCCTCACCGTACCCCGACATGGTTCGCGAGTTTCAGTCTGTCATCGGAATGGAAGTTGCTCATGAGATACAAAAGAGAGGACTTGAGGTCGAAGCGCTGATTGCTTGCGTGGGGGGTGGCTCCAATGCAATTGGTTTCTTTGCACCATTCATTGAGAAAAAACTCCCCCGCCTTATTGGAGTGGAAGCAGGCGGGCGTGGCGATGGGCCGGGAGAACATGCAGCGCGGATGAACGGGCAGGGAAAGCCAGGAATAGTCCACGGGTATAAATCCCTCTTCCTTCTTGATGAGGATGGGCAGGTGCAGGGGACCCATTCTATTTCAGCGGGCCTCGATTATCCCGGAATCGGTCCCCAGCTCGCCTACCTGGGCCAAAAAAAGCGTATTGAGTTCACCAGGATCAGCGATCAGGAAACCCTGGAGGCAGTGCAGTTCTTCGCGCAGCACGAAGGAATCGTCTTCGCTCTTGAGTCTGCCCATGCGGGAGCAGAGGCATTGAAATGTGCAAGGAACCTCCCCCACGAAAAATCGATAATTGTAAATATGTCAGGCAGGGGTGATAAGGACCTCTTTATCCTCGCAGATCGCCTGGACAAAGAGGCATGGCACCATTTTCTGGAAAGGGAGGTACAAGAGTATGTCCAGTAGAATAATGGCGCATCTTGTGGCCGGGTATCCGGACGGAGAAACCTCACATGAAATAGCTCGGGCCCTCATTGACGGCGGGTGCTCCTATCTTGAGGTTCAGTTCCCCTTCAGTGATCCTACTGCAGATGGCATCTTTATACAAAAGGCATGCGACGGGGCTCTACGAGCAGGTTTTAGCATACGGGGAGGGTTTCACCTCATTTCCCAGATTCGAAAACTCACCCATGTATCGATCTTCATCATGGGATACGCAAACACCGTCTTTTACTATGGGGTTAAGCGTTTTTTAAAGGAGAGTACAGCCAAAGGTGCACAGGGATTGATAATTCCAGATCTTCCGCCTGACTATGATGAAGGTCTATTCTCTCTGGGGGTGAAGTCAGGCCTTTCTATAATCCCCGTGATATGTCCAACCATCTCGGACAAACGGCTCCAAATGATACTTTCATTGAGACCCGAATACGTGTACTCAACACTGAGAAAAGGCATAACAGGAGCCTATACCGAAATAGGAGAGGACAATATTGAGTTCCTTAAAAAGGTCGGCTCTTTCGGTGTAAAAATATTTGCAGGCTTCGGAATATCCACAAAAGAGCAGGTTGAAATGTTGTCACCTTTTGTGCATGCAGCGGTAGTGGGATCTGCCTTTCTCAAAGAGATAATGGAAAATGAGGGAAATAACCATTATAGACTTATAAAAGCAACCCTAGAAAGCCTGCTGTAATATATTTTATCACATGTCTAAACCGCTTTCAATCAACTTGCATTTCCCAATTAGTCGTTGGTGAACAATGTTCACCAACTCAACAATTTTGAGCCGGTTTACCGGCGACGAATTAGTTCTTTAATTCATTAAATAATCGACACTTATAATATTATACCCTATTCATTTTTTATGAATACATGAATTATTCACCAAGAACTAATTATAATGTTTGATAATTTTACAATTTATTTTACAATCTTTATTGAACTCACAATTTGTGCCACTTAAAAATGTTTAAAACCATCTTTTATAGGAAATAACAATGGCAATAGATGTGTTTTTTTATCTGATTGGAGGATTGGGACTCTTTTTTCTCGGTATGAAAACGATGTCTGAATCACTGAGAAAGGTAGCCGGAGAACGACTGAAGAACACCCTGGATATTTTAACAAAAAAACCGATTATAGGGCTTGTTATCGGTACTGCTATTACATGCCTTATTCAGAGCTCGAGCGCAACCAGTGTAATGACAGTCGGTTTTGTCAACGCAGGTCTTCTCACATTACGACAGGCGATTTCGATTATACTTGGGGCCAATATTGGAACCACTTTTACCGCATGGCTCATCTCATTCTTTGCTTTTTTCAAGATCACCAACTATGCGCTCCCTGCGATCGGCGTGGGATTTCTACTCCATATGTTTGGGAAAAAACGCTCTGTAAAAATGTGGGGGCAATTTATTCTTGGATTCGGCCTTCTCTTCTCCGGCCTTGGATTCATGAAAGATGCTTTTTCCCCACTCAAAGAAACCCAAGCCATCAAAAATGTTCTCATGACCTTTGGGAATTATCCTTTGCTTGGAATAATAATCGGTATAGCTATTACCATGCTCCTGCAGAGTTCCTCAGCAACCATTGCACTGGTTCAGATTATGGCTTTTTCAGGCTTGATGAATTTTCAAACCTGCATTCCAATCATTCTGGGAGATAACATAGGCACTACAATTACTGCACAGCTTGCGGCAATCGGAACAAGTACTGCATCGCGGAGGACGGCAAGAGCCCACGCACTCCTTAATATCGTTGGTGTGTGTTACATATTCATCCCTGTATATACTGGCGTGTATGCACAATTCATTGAATGGCTTGTACCCGGCCCTGTTACGACCAATAACATCATGCTCCATATTGCTCTTGCCCACAGTGTTTTTAATATTATCAACTCCTTCTTTATTTTCTTACCTCTGATAGGCTTACTCGAGAGGCTTACCGTAAAACTGACCAAGGTGAAGCCAGGTGAAGTGGAAATGCAGCCCATATATTTGGAAAAACACCTTTTGGATACTCCCCCTGTTGCTCTACAGCAGTCAGTGAATGAAATAGTTCGCATGATGCACATCGCCAGAGATGCCCTGAATGATGCTGTAAAAAGCTTTCTTACGAACAACTCGAATCTGTTTCAAAAAATAAGGGAAAGAGAAGATGTGGTCGATAACTTACAGAAGGAAATCACTCAATATCTTGTAGAACTTTCCCAGAGAAACCTGGAAAAATCAGACGCAGAAACAATACCTGTGCTCCTGCACTCAGTGAACGATGTAGAGAGGGTTGCCGATCATGCAATAAATATCCTTGAACTCTCGGAAAGAAAAATAGACCAGAAACTCCCCTTTAGCGAAGCTGCTGTTTATGCAATACACAAGATCACAGATACGGTGGCGAAAATGACCGAACATACTATCGGTGCTCTTCATAACAAAGATACCTCTGCCGCAGAATTAGTTCTCCGGCAGGAAAACCTCCTCAATGATATGCAAGTTGAAATGAAGGAAGAACACATACAGCGGGTAAACGAAGGAAAATGTGATCTGCTTTCAGGAATCGTGTTTATCGATTTTGTGAACAACATGGAGAAAATAGGGGACCACTTAACGAATATTGCACAGGGCGTCTTACGGCATCTCAGGTGGGACCAAGAAATGGAAAAGCCTCTAGGAGCAGTTTTAAAACGATAACATGAGTTTTACCTGGGCGATCATTTGAAAAATAGTTCTCTAATTCTCTCAAGCTCATCCTTCATCTCATCCGTGATTCGATCAATGATCTTCTGTACAGGCAGTATATCTTTCACCAAGCCGACACTCTGATCAAATATCCTGAAAAGGATTCGCCCCACCTTTACGTTTTGGTTTCAAAAGCATCTTTACATATTGTGCCCGCGTATATACCCATGGATCCTTACTATTATTTCTGCTCATTTTCCCACGGAAATGCTCAATATTCTCATAACCCTTCCCCTCCATCCACTTTTCAAGCCCCTCTACCATCGTCCTGATGTGGGATATTTTATTTTCATACAGAGTGCTGACGCACTGACAGCAGGTGGCCCCGGCAAGGATCATTTTAGCGACGTCCTTTGAAGTCATGACTCCGGTACTGCAGCAGATATCGCCTTTAAGGTTTCCATGTAGGAGTCCTGCATAACGGAGTGGGACACGGTTATCCCGGTTTGAACTGAGGTTCCAGGGAAAGATGTTTTCCTCTCTATCAACAGCAATGTCGGGCTGGAAAAATCTGTTGAACAGCACAAAGCCATCCACTCCAATGCTGTCGAGTTTTTTAATGAAGCTCAGGGGATTGGTATAGTGAATACTCAACTTCACGCTCACCGGGATTGACACTGATTTTTTTACTGAGGTCAGAATTTCCTCCTGCTCTTTCTCGATTTCAGCCCCATCGCGGTCGAAGCTTGATGGTGTTGCATAGAAGTTCAGCTCTAAACCATCCACCCCTGTTTCCTCGAGCAACTTTGCATACTGGGTCCATGTTTCACGTTCCACGGCATTAAGGCTTGCGATGACCGGGATACTCACATGGTCCTTTGCCTTTCTCACCCACGTGAGGTGTTCCTGCGGTCCTGCATGTTCCAGATTGGGAAAGACATCTGCCATTTCAGCATAGAAATTATCGAACTTTTCCAACTCTTCCTCCAGCTTAAACCTTTCGAGCTGGATCTGTTCCTCGAACAATGATGCGAGCACAAGAGCACCTGCCCCTGCTTCATCGATCTCCTTGATGGTATCCATACGGTCCGTGAGGCTACTTGCACCCACAATTATAGGGTTCTCTAATTCAATTCCCATATACGTAGTTTTCAGTGAGGCCATAGTAATTCTCCAATCTTTTGTTTAAATAAGCTTACATATTTATCTGTAGAACCGGTTCATCCACCAGAAATACGTAATAAACCTCTTGCTCTTCAGCATATTATATTGAGGAAAAATTAAAATATGTTTTCTATTGTACCTGATACAAAAAAGCAAAAACTTACTCCATAATATAAAAAGCTAAATAAAATTGTCAACCAGATTGTCCGAAACATTTTGCGTCACTCGTTGAGATACGTAAATCTCATGTTCAGATTAAAAAGCCATAATGAATAGCATACTCTTCCATATAAAGACTGTATCCGCTGATATGAGAGAGCTTGACTATCGTTTCACCAGTACCTCTTCTGAAGACCTTCCGATATAACGCGTCATCAGTAATATGAGAGAGAGCGAAAAAACCAGTATAAGACCCGAGACGGCATACACCTTTGGAGATAGACCAAACCTGAGCATTCCATAGAGATAGACAGGAAGAGTCATCCAGGTTCCCGTGAGAAAGTACGAGATGACGATTTCATCGAAGGAAACAGTAAAGGCGAGGAGAGCTGCTCCGATAAGCGCTGTCCGGATCATGGGGAGTGTAACATACCAGAAGGTTTTAAAGGGAGTAGCGCCAAGATCCTGAGCAGCCAATTGAAAGTTTGGCCCCATGCGCTGGAGCCTGGCGGACACCTGAAACATCACTATAGGTGTCGTGAATGATACGTGACCCATCATGATAGTAAACATTGATAGTGTAATATTTAGATTCTTGATAAAAATTAAAAGGGTAAGACCCATGATTATCCCTGGAAGGACAAATGGAAGCATTACGAGGGCTCGAAAAAGTCCCTTTCCAGGAAAACGCACTTTTGTAATAAAAAATGCACCTGAGGTTCCAAAGAGGAGAGCAATCAAAACAGCACTGATCCCTACTTCAAAAGAGTGGAGAAGAGCCTTTAAAAGTTCCTGATCCTGGACAAGTTCCTTATACCATTTGGCAGTAACGCCGGACATCCCCACAAGGGTTTTCGTCGGACTGAATGAAAACACAAGAACCACGCAGAGCGGCACGTAGAGAAAAACAAAGATCAATAGACCATACAGCTTTAAACCTACACCCCTTTTCTCAAGTTTGCCTTTTCCAATGGCGTTACTCACTTAAAAATCCTCCTTCAGTTGATCCGAATTTTGCCGTAAGACCGAGGATCGTAACTGATATAACGAAAAGGATGAACCCGAGGGCCGCTCCGAAAGGCCAGTTGAAAGCAAAACCGAATTGACTCCATATTAAATTTCCAAACATAATTCCTTGGGTCCCTCCAAGCTGAAGAGGGATAATGTAATCACCAAGAGCAATAATGAATGAAAAAATGAATCCGGTGATGAGTCCCGGTAATGAGAGTGGCAAGACAACGTTGAGAAAAGAATGGAGCTCATTTGCTCCAAGGTCATTCGCAGCATTGAGTATATTTCGAGGAATCTTTTCAAGCGCAGTATAAACCGGAATGAAAACAAAGGGGATACAGATATAGGTCAGTGTAACGGCTATGGCAAATCTATTATAGAGAAAAATGCGCAATGGCTCTTGGATAATCCCGATGGTCATTAATGCTGAATTTATTACTCCTCTATTCCCGAGAATAGACCTCCAGGCTATTATTCGAACAAGGTAACTGACCCACAGGGGAATGATACACATCATAAACAGAAGATTACGACCTCTCGCCATTTTAAATGAAACCATGTATGCAAGAGGATAGGCCATCGCAATAGAAAGAACCGAAACCGATAGTGCCAGCCTGAGACTCTTAAAGAGGATTCGTGAATATACCGGATCAGTGAAAAAGAGCTTATAATTTTTTAGGGTTAAAATTTTTTCTATAACGAGCCCCTTACTCGAATAAAAACTCATGGTAAATGTAAAGATGAGGGGAACAACAACTAAAAAGAGAAGCCAAACGACGATCGGTACTCCCTTAGAATAAGATCTCGGGCTATCAAAGCGACGTTTCTTTCTATCCATGCTACACTAAACAGCCTCCACTGAATACTTAATGACATCCCTCTCTTCCTCAATGGGAAACATAACGACATCCTTGGAATTAAATCCCACCCGAACTGAATCTCCCTCCCGTAATGAGTGATCCCATACAGTTGCACCTACAACTGCTCTGATTTCAGATTCATCGAATATACACGTTGCCTCATAATCAGTGCCTCTGAACACAATCCTCTTGAGCCTGGATTTTATTACATTATCTAACTGTGAATTGTGAGGATTGAGTAAAACCCTCTCCGAGCGTATACAGAGAAGAACCTCTTTTCCACCCCCCGATACCTTCTTTGGTTTTCGTGTACGGATTGTATTGCCGGATACTTCTACCTTACCTTCTCGATCGCTCATAAAAAGCACCGTACCATTTAGAAAGTTCATATCTCCAATAAATGATGCCACGAATGCGGTTGCAGGATCATTGTATATCTCATCAGGAGATCCAATCTGATGTACAAGGCCATCCTTCATTACCGCTATTCTATCACTCATGGTCATGGCTTCAGTTTGATCGTGGGTTACATAAACAAAGGTGATTCCGACATTCCTCTGAATATCCTTAAGCACCTTCTGCATTGCGACCCTTAATTTAAAATCAAGGGCGCCAAGGGGCTCATCGAGGAGCAGGGCAGCCGGTTCATTTACCAGAGAACGGGCAAGGGCAATTCTCTGACGCTGCCCACCTGAGAGCTGCTGGGGAAGCCTCCTTTCAAAACCTTCCATATTAACGAGTTTTAAAACCCTTTGAATTTTTGGTTCAGCATTCTCCAGCGGTACCTTCTTCATCTTGAGTGGGAAGTATATATTTTTTTTCACGTTCATGTGCGGAAAGAGCGCATAGTCTTGAAAGACTGTATTAACATTTCGTTTATAAGCCGGAATTTTTGTCACATCTTGATTTTCGAGGAGCACCCTCCCTTCCGTCGGCGTTTCTAGTCCCGCAATCACACGGAGCGTCGTCGTTTTTCCGCATCCTGAAGGTCCAAGAAGTGAAAAGAACTCTCCCCTTTTAATGCCCACACTGAAATTATCTACTGCTACCACTTCGTCGAATCTCTTTGTAAGATTTTCCAACTCAATCGCCGTAGCATTACTCTTCGACATACTAAACTCCAAAGCAAGATATTAGTAAGGCTGGTCACAAGGGCCAACCTTACCTTAAATTTCACTTTATGGAGTAGCCTTCACCTTATTCCACAGTTCTACACGTCTACCGGGATCTTCCTCAGCGACCATTACATAGAGTGGAAAGGGAACTTCACTTACATCCAATCCGTACCACCATGCGGCATCCAGTGCAACCGGATTATAGGCGTATTTACCACCAACATTGACAATACCAAAACCAACGAGTTCTGCAAGCTTCGCCTGTCCCTCATCGCCAATCATATAATCAATATATTTGTGAGCAAGATCGAGAGAAGCACCAGAAGTCGGTTTGGTGATAACCCAACCATCTATCCAGCAGATGGTTCCTTCAGTCATCGGATACTGGGTAAAATTGTCCCGGATACCGGTATTTTCAAACTCAATATTTAGCAGGGCATCATTTCCTCCCAGTAAAATGAGCGCCTCTTCTCCCGACATAACAGCATACTCTGAATCAAAACCAGTAGTGAAGGTACGTGCATTCCTCTTCCATTCGAGGAGGCGCTGCTCCACTCTCTTCCAATCGCCAGGTCCAAACTGGGTAGGTGTCTTTATTCCCACATGAATCGCAGCAATTTGAGTCACATTAGTAGACTCATCAAAAAATGCAGTGTACCCCTTTGCTTTGGGTGCAATGAGAATGTCAAGAGAAACGGTTCTTCCGTCAGGGCTCAGGTACGGTTTGAGCATATCTGGTGGCACCTTCGCTGTGTTTATGGTAATGGTCTGCGTACCCCAGGTGATCGGAACGTGGAATTTTTTACCCGGTTCTACCTGCGCATAGGGATGCTCACGGAAGTACTCTCCTACCTTCATATAATTGGTCAACTTGGATGTATCAATCGCCTGTATTAACCCGGCATCGTAATACATTTTTACGCGCCCGGAATCGTTTGACACGATGTTATACTCATCCGGAGCTGCCTTTGTCTTTGTAAAATGTTCCTCAACAGTACCTGCATAGGTTACATTGACCTCACAGTCGTACTTTTCTTCGAAAGGTTCTACCCAAGCAGGCTCTGCATACCCCATAAAACAGATAATGCTTAAAGTAGGTTTCTCTACTTCCTTTTTCCCTCCTGTAAAGAGAATTAAACTTGACAGGAGGATAACGGCAACAAATACCATAAACACCATAAAATTTTTCTTTGAGAACCTTTTCATTTAATTTTACTCCTTTCACAATATTAATAATGTTTCTGCAAACTGCTCATTTTTGGAAAATAAATCACCTCCTTCCTCAATCTTAAATATTCATCAAATCTTCGAGCCCAAATATGCAAGGATGAAGTACTTAAATGAACTGCTCATAAAGGAACATAAATTATTTTATCTTACTTTTATCATTTAAGCATTAATTTTTATTAATAATGAGACCTTGAATATAAACTACTCTACAGCTTTTTCAAATGTTTTTATGATTCTTTCAATTTCTTTCTTCTTATGATCTGAAAGCTCAGTTACGGAATGATCTTTTAATATTAAATCCACCTTTTCTCTGGCCCTCTGTATAACATCCTTCTCCCCCTTCCGTCTCCAGTTTTCGTAGATCTCCCTGTTTGATATCATTGGTTCCCAATGCTCGCCCCTTCCCAGGAAACCCAGGGTATGTTCCTCACTCAGATAATTTCCTTTTGGTCCAACCTTTTCAATAATATCTAGTGCAAGGGTATCTTCATTTACATTAATACCTTGGGTCATTCTCTTTATGTATGAAATCATCTCATGGTCCAGGATAAGCTGTTCAAAACTCACTGTTAAACCTGTACTAAACATACCTCCATTTACAATAAGGTCGGAATGGGCAAGATATGCACCCCATGTTGTGGCAAACTTCTCCCAAGCTAACTGCTCATCCATTACATGGGCATCGGTGTCAGGGGCTATGGTATGGTAGGGCATATGATAAAATTCAGCAAGCTGAGAGCCTGCAATTCTTGATAGAACAGTTTCCGGGGAGCCTATTATGACATTTGCTGTGCGCATATCAAAAGTTGACCATGCACTCCCGTAGATAACAGGTGATCCTGGGCTCAGGAGCTGACTGAACACAATACCTGAGAGAACTTCAGCATTATGCACGGTAAGAAGACCCGCCAGGGTATAGGGAGAAGTAACTCCAGCAAAGGGCTGAGGCAAAAGACAGAGAGGAGCAGACAGTTCTACCGTACCCATCAACGCCTCGACGGCTCCCTTTTCCCAGGTCAAGGGAGATGTGGGAGATAGTTGACAAGTGAGAAGAGGCTTTTCACGAATTGTCCCATTATCAATTACCACGTCTGCAATTTCAAATATCGAATCGGCCACCTCTCTCCTCTCCGGAGAGAAAAAGATATGTTTTTCGGTGTTTTTAAAAGCAGCTTCAATTGCATGTAATAGAGAAGATTCGGCCTTTACATCTTGGGGCATCGCCTCGACGCCAACAATATCGATATCAGGCAAATAATCAGAGAGGAGAGCAAAGCTTACTACATCCTCTTTGGTGGCATTTCTCCGTACATCCTTCTCTCTATCCAGCACATATATTGCATTGTGACCGCTTACAGCATAGCTTTTGCTTCGCTTCAGTACAGCTGCAATTTCCCCTTTACGGTTGTAAAGTGTTATCTCTCCTGGAACCATTTTCAAACATTCTATAACAACTTTACGAGGAAACTTCACAATCTTACTTTTAAATTCTACCTGCAATCCAAGTCCAGCAAAGATTTTTAATGCATCTTCACTGTAGACATAGACTCCTGTTTTTTCGAGAATTTCCAGGCTATTTAAATGAATCTTTTTGATTTCCCCAGCACTCAATATCTTTAATTTTTCTATCTTTTCCACGAACTTGTCCTTCGAAATTTAACTTTCACAAATGATCTACATTATGGACAATAAATCTTATAGATACTTTTCAGTAACCATACGAAATTCTTCTATTTTTTGATCGACCTCATTATCATTACTGGTAAGGGTGATTCCAAATCCAGATCCAAGTCCCACGTCAAATACTCCGATACTGATGTTGATTGCTCTGCTAATGATGGCATCCGTTTTCGGGAGCATCCCTTTTGAATATTCCACATGACCTCCCCTTTCTTTGTAATAAGGGCAACTGAAAGGACACCCAACACTATCTACCACTTTCATTCCCAGTACATGCTCCATGTTGTTGTAGACATGCCAGCCTGAATCTGCTACTACCCCACACCCAAGCTCATCCCCAACTTTACGAGCAATCTTTTCATCGGGGAGAAACACGGTGAGCAGAGTCCCTAGATCGCCATCGGGATCCGGCAAGGATCGAAACTCTAGACCCTTCAAATCCTTTATTCCATCCTTGAACTTCTTCTTCCTTTCCTTCAGCTGTCTTTTTATCTTATCAGTTTTTCCGAGCTGGGCAAGAAGCACGGCAGCCGCAAGCTCTGTCATCCTGAAATCCAATCCTATCACTGTCCTCGAACCCCGTTCTACTCCCTGCCTCAAAGGGAGGTGACCCTGGTCGTGGATGGCAAAGGCCCGTTTATACAGCTCTTCATCTTTGGTTGCAATCATACCACCATCGCCTGCGGTTATGGTCTTGAATATATTAAAGCTATAAGTGCCGATATCGCCAAAACTTCCAGTATATTTCCCTCTATAGGTTGCTGCAAAGGCCTGCGCACAATCCTCAATAAGAGCGAGATTGTGCTGCTCTGCAATCTTTTTAATCTCATCGATGTATCCAGGATTCCCGAGCATATGGACGAGCATGATCGCCTTTGTCCTGGGGGTGATCTTCTGCTCTACGTCCTGGGGATCAAGGGTCAGGGTTTCATCAATCTCCGCAAGTACCGGAATCGCCCTCGCATATATTATAGAGGTAATGGATGCGATAAATGTGTATCCTGGAACAATCACCTCATCGCCTGGTCCAATCCCAAGGGCACCAAGGGCGATCCACAATGCTGTGGTTCCAGAGTTTAACGCTACAGTATATGGTATTCCAAGATATCTGGAAACTTCCCGTTCTAACTGCCAAACTTTTGCGAGGAACTTTGGATTAGATTTATCACCATACCGGAATAAATATCCCGCTTCGATTACTTCCATAAGCGCCTTTTTTTCTTCTTCCCCAATCAGATAGGACCCAGGACCAGCCATAATTATCCTCCCCGTCAAAAATGCGTGTATAACAAGAATAGTTCTTTTTATTTATTAACTCATATCAAGCACTATTTGTCAATAAATTTTTATAATATCGTAGAAAATCATGAAATAAATCAAGGTTCATAAATAATTTTATAAATAAATTTATAAAACTATTCTTTAAACCTTATATTATAAAAGATTTTTTAAATTTATGTATAAAATTACGGCGTTACTATACTATATGGTAAGCCTATGGAGCAGTTTTTCTAAAAAAACAGTACTTTCGAAGAGCATATCAAATGCTTCAAGAGCAATGCTTATGGAATCTTTGAATCTGTCATA
>Ga0209636_10001176_pt1 | contig 26246 bp, 20 predicted proteins | sample DeeMarSWOR152_54_FD_187464 | JGI IMG/M metagenome (GOLD analysis project Ga0209636, IMG submission 187464) | Marine sediment microbial communities from White Oak River estuary, North Carolina - WOR-1-52-54 (SPAdes) (version 2) | ecosystem: Environmental > Aquatic > Marine > Intertidal zone >...
CTTTGGCATATTCAATAACTGTCCATTTGAAATGGACTCTGAATGCCTCTCTGACTTCTTTTTGCATGTCCCAGACCTCCTTTATGTAGCTTACAAAATAACACAAAGTGTCCAGGAGGGTCTGACATACCTACACTAAGTTTTTTTCCCAGATTTTCTCCCAAATTTTTTCCTTGAAAAAAACCTCATGATCAATTATTCTTACTAGTAAGATTGATTTTAGGAGTTTGAGATGGAAGGATGGACGACAACTAAAATGTCCTCAAAGGGCCAAGTGGTTATTCCTGAGGAGATTCGTAAGCGGCTTGGTTTGAAGGCTGGATCTCGGTTCGTTGTTGTGGGCGATAAGGATACTGTGATCCTAAAAACGATTTCCCCGCCCTCTATGAAAGACTTTAATAATCTCATCAAAGAAGCTCGGAGACAGGCCAAATTAGCTGGCTTGAAGCGATCAGATATTGTTTCAGCTGTAGCAAAAGCCCGAGGCACGAATGAAAGTCGTGCTTGATACGAATGTATTTATCTCTGGCGTTTTCTTCAGTGGTCCTCCCTATCAGATTTTAAAAGCTTGGCGTGATGGCAAGATTCAACTCGTTCTCTCGGAAAAGATACTCGAGGAGTACCTTCGTGTAGCAGAAGTCTTGTCCGAACAATTTCCGCAGATCCAATTAAGCCCGATCCTGGAGCTGCTGACGGTTGAAGCAGAATTTACATTTTCGTTCGATTTACCTAGACCTGTTTGTGCTGATCCTGATGATGATAAATTTATAGAATGTGCTATTGCTGGAAAAGCTGAGGCGATAATTAGCGGAGATAAGCATTTGCTGAAGGCCTCTGGTTACCATGGTCTTGAGGTTATGACTCCCAGGGAGTTCGTTGACAAATTTACGGGAAAAAAGTAGTCTAAATTTGGTCAAAGGGACAAATCAGAAAAGCCATAACTTATTTATTATAAGCCAGTTAGATTTAATAGAGCGTCTGACTACGAATCAGAAGGTCGGAGGATTTAGATGACTCACAGCCTAATACAAATGCCAAGGGATAGCCGAAATCCGGATAGATCCAGGACGAAATCCCGGTCGTGCTGAGATAAGGTCCAGTCTCCCCAGTAGTTGGTGGGAACGGAAACGTCAGCATCTCCCCAGAGCACATGGATTTCTTCCCTTTTAATGCCCCATATGCCCTCCCATGAGTTCTCCTCGGGAATACCTATCCGTGCTTCCCGACCGCTCCCTTCGATCGATTTCATGCGGCAGTAGGTGCAGGCCGTTTCCACGAAAAATCCGAAGTTTCTCCCCAGCATTCTATTGAACCTCAGCACGGCTTGGGCTGCAAATCCATTTCCTGTCCCGTCTCCTTCGAGGACGCCACCATCGACAGAGTCATAAGATACTTCGGTTCCCTGGTAACTGGCCGTATAGGACCAATTGGAGCTGAAATCGAAATCGGCTTTGGCCCATCCAGCAGCTGCACCGATCTCTATATCCGTCTTGCTCCCGACGGGTAAGCGAAAATGAACTCCGCCCATCACAGCGTATCCGGACAATCCGAGCCGGAAAGGGTCGTATTTTTTTATGTGGTTTTCTGATGTGGTCGAACTGTACCCAAAAGATCCCTCAAGAGATATCTCCTTCTTCTGAATGAATCCTTCTAATCCGAGCGAAAAGGAAAGTTTTTCTGAGACTTTGTATCTGATGCGAAATCCGGCTGGAATTGTCTCTTTGATCTTGGGAAAATCGTTCACAAAATAGCCTTCGAAGTGCCGCAGACGCTGGATGAAATATATATCGTTGTACTTCTGTTCGGCTTTGCTGAGAAGGTTGAAATCCTTGGGATTGATAAAGGAAATACCGCCGTACAGCTCGATCTGAAACCGTTCTGTTCCAGTCAGAAACACGGAGAAAAGCAACAAGAAACAGACGATTGCAGCAGCAGCTCGATGACAGAAGGATATGTATTTTTTCATTTTTTCACTCCTTTGTGACGATAGTTTTGATGAAGAAGAGATTGCTGTTTTAAAAAGAAATCCGTGTCCTGCAACCAGGAAATCACATCGTCCAGTATTTCTCCTGGTTCGGTCATCGTGACAGCATGACCGCTGTTGGTGTACCGTGGAAACCGGATGGTCCGGGATGTGACGCTGGAACCCGGAACGATTCCCTGCTTGTAATCCAAGAGGATCTGGCCCGGACGCTCTGCCTGGGATGGGCCGGCAGGATCGAAGACCGAACTGTTTAATATCGATGTGTGATAAGCCAGAGCGTCCGGGAGGCTCGGGCAATAAACGACGATATCATAGGCGGCATTGGTGATGAAGGTTTCAACAAAGGCCACGTTTTCCAGGAACATTTCGCCATAAATTTCGGAATACGCATATTGGACATCGTAGCCTTCCATTACCGCCATGTTTAGAGAAAAGGCAGTGGAAACGTCGTAGTTCAGATCGAGAAAATACCGATCCCAGGGTTGAAGGGCCCCGAAAACCGAAGCCATATCTTCCTCCGCGCAGGGGAAAAGAAAGGAGTTAAGATCGCTTGCTTTGGGCGCAGGCCCCATCAGGGCGGAAAACGACATTTGGGAAGCATAATCCTCTAAAAACTTGATTTTATAAGCCCGTTGCCTTGACGAAGCGTAAAGCTCAGGAATCCCGGTCACATCCACTCCTGTCATCAGGCATAAAGCATCATAATGAGTCAATAGCTCGCCTGCAGCGTCGAAATAATCATTAAAAAATCCCTCCGGTTTGGAATAGATGTAGGGATCGCGGCCGATTATATCCAGGTAGTCATAAATGTTGTTCATGATATTGTAAGGAGTATGATTTTCCCTTGCCCAGGGCTGGTCCCTGTAGCGGATGTAGGGCACGCCGGTCTCTTCTGCCAACTGATCAAGGATCGACCCCGGGGCTTCCAGCATTCGAACGGCCACCAGTCTTTGAAAGTATCGGGTGATCGCAGGCTGGATTAAAACCTGATGACTGAATTGCCCGGCAATGACCGAAGGCGGGACTGTTTGGTCGGCATATTTGGGAAAGATGGTGTTGTAGTGCTCCTGGATTTCATGGACCAGAGCCGGATCCTGGTAGAGAGCTTTCCCGTTACCATAATCTTGGTAAAAGAGCAACAGATGCAGCATGACGAGGGATCGGATGCCCCCGTAGCTTTCGACGACGAGCACTACAGGATTCTGTTGAAGTTGGGGGTGGTCGGCCAGAAAACGAAGCAAAACCCTGACAAAATCGGCCGCGTCGATGAAGGGATTAAAATTTTGGGCATCCCATTCAGCCTGGCGCAACGTGTCGTCCTGAGGATTTCCCATCAAGCTGTAGGAAAAACCCGCGTTGCGAGAGTCGATATGGAGAAGATTCCCGATGCGGGTCCAATTGTGTGGATTGATGATGATGGAACCCTCACTGGTATGTGGATCGACCGAAACAGCGTTCCGACCGGTGTAGGCACTGAAAAGCCCTGCACTCGTTGCTCCTCCCGGTCCCCCATTGAAAAAGACAAAAAGGGGCTTGGATGCAGGGTCATCATCGGCCGGTTGATAAACCCTCCATATTCGTGTTTGGGAAGAACGTAAAGCGAGCCGGTTAAAATAGCTGTTCGTGTGGAAGTGAAAATCATTCTCTTCAATGAAACAAAAGCCTGCTTCTGGCTGGGATTGGGCCATAAGGGAATTTGCGGCCCCAACCCAAAATATGATCCACACCGATAAAATCAAGGTCGGGATAACTTTTTTCATTTTTTCCTCCAAGATCATGATTCTAAAATTGAAATTCTAAGCCGATATAGGGGATGGCGCCCCACATGTACTCTGAAAGGTATTGATTTCCGTAGGAGTCCCAGAATCTGTAGAGTTCGTTCTTGTAATCGAAAACATTCCAGGCGCCGGCATAAATCACGAGATTTGTCTTATTGAAATTAAACCGCCTCTCGGCCCGGACAGAAAGATTCTTGTAGTCATCGAGATACCCGGTCATGACATCATCGACCCACACCCAAGGCCACCCGTATTCTTTGGATTTTTCTTCATCGACAGGCGTATAGGCCTTGCCGCCCATCCAGATCCAGCGCACGCTGAATTCCCAGTACTTGCTGGGTTTGTATCCACCGGACAGACAGATAATGAAGCGGTTATCGTACAACCGATTGCGCCAGGTACCCATCAAATCTCGATATTTGGCTCTGTAGTAGGTCAGACTGACCAATCCGTAGAGGTTTTTGGCCAGCTTTTTCTGGATGGTGAATTCCACCCCTCGGGCGTAGGCTTTCCCCTCATCCACCAAGCGACCCCAATTGTAGAACATGGCATCGTCGCCGCTTATGTCATCGATGAGGAAAAAATATGGGCTCCGGGATGACATCGGAAAGTGATCGTATTGTTTGTCGTAGATGTCCAGGGTAGCCTGCGTGTCGGGAAACAGGAGGTATTTGAAGCCTAAAACGATATGGCGCGCCTGCATTTCATTCAGTTGGATATTATCCGAGTGCTGTTTGAGAAGAAAAAGCGGCATCTGCTGGTGAAACATCCCGAAGGCGCCGTTGACCGAAAAACGTTTGGTCAAGACCCATGAAAAAGAGAGCCGCGGCGACAGATGGAATCGCTCGGAAAGGGGAAAATAATCGAGCCTGAGGCCTGTGGAGAGGGAAAAGTTTTCGAAAGGATGAACCAGATATGTCACAAATGCTGCACCATATGTTCCCTTTAGGTTTTTGGGCCCATCATCGTCAAAATTGTGGCTAAAAAAACGGTTGTGTTGGGCTTCCACACCGAATTTCAATTGATGGGACAATCCCAGCTGAAGTTGATTTGTGTTGCGGACCGTTATCCATTCGTCGCGATAGCTGAAAAAATAGACGGATGCATTGTCCGATACGCTCCAGCCGTCATCATTACCTTTCATGAAGGAATAGGAAAGAGAGGTGTCGGAAAAACCCCTGACGCCCCAAGTGTGACGCCAGTTGACTCCGAAGGTCGAAATTCGGAATCTTTCCCAACTGTAATTGCCGGCCCCTGATTCCATTTCCTCTTCGCGGTCCTCCTTGGTTTCGCTGTACCCGTTGATCGTCAGGAAGGAAAGCCGGTTCGCATCGTCGATATCATAAACGATCTTGCCCTGGATGTCGTAGTAGTCCGACGGATTGTCCGAACCTAAGAAACTGGATATGATATCGAGGTAGCTGCGGTAGGCGGAAACCATAAAGGAGCCTTTTTTATTCGCGAACGGGCCCTCTGCTTGGGCGCCGAAACCGATGATGCTCAGGTTGACCTGGCCGTTGAAGCTTTCCCTGTTGCCTTCGCGGTAGCCGATATCGATGATGGAAGAGAGGCGGTTGCCGTAGGAAGCATCGAATCCGCCGGTAAAGATGTCCAGCTTCTCGATAAAATGCATGTTCAGCATGTTGATGTTTCCGCCGGATGCACCCCATTGGGGAAAATGATTGATGTTGGGCACAAAGATATTGTCCACGTAAAATCCGTTCTCCACCGGGCTGCCGCCGCGGACGATCAGATCATTGGCTTCCTCATCGGCCTTGACGATCCCGGGAACGTCGTACAGGGCCCGGCTCACATCTCCGGCCGATCCCGCATTTCGCCGCAATTCCTCCGTGTTGAACTGCCTTTGACTGCCGGGTTTGTCCGGCGCTGTGGGGAAATAATCCGCCGTAACCCGGACCTCTTCTGTGATCGTGCGCACGGCAAACAGCTCCACATTCACGAATGTGGTGCGGCCCGGTCGCACGATCACATCGGTGCGGGCATCCGTGTAATACCCCTCGAGCTCATAGGCAACGACGTAATATCCCACAGGGATCTCCGGGAATTCATAGGTACCGGTCGCATCACTCCGGGCTGCCCACTCAGAATCCCTGATCGTCACGGATACGCCGGACAGGGGTATCTGGGTTTCATAATCCATGATTCGACCTTTGATTATCCCTTTTTGTGACGTTTCTTCTTTTTTTTGGCCAGTGTCCTGGACCATGGCTTTGTTCTCGGAATTTTGGGTCTGGCTCCAGGATGGTGTGGCAACGGCCAGAATGAATCCAACTATCAGAACAAAAACTCCGATTTTTCGATCCCATCTTCCTTTTTTTTCCATTTGGTCTCCTTTTTTGTGTAGAGAACACCCTCGTTTTTTAATCATTTTTTTGTTCTAGAGAAAATCTATCGATTAAAAGCGATAGTATATGCCTATCCTGACCTGAAAACCGGAAAGATCCAGCTCGAAATCACGGGCCCGCCACCACGTCCCCCCGAATATTTCCCATCCATTTGACGGCCAGAGAAAGCGGGCGGTCCCCCAGGGTCTTATCTGGATGTCCTGTTTCATAGCCCATTCTCCTTCCCAAGAATCCCTGTGGGAGGGAAAGGACCGCGTTCCTGGTCCTGACACAGTGGAAACAGCCTGATAAGCGTATCCCCCTTCCATAAACAACCCGTAATGTTTTGCGAAATCTAAATCCATTTTAACTCCGGTCTGCAATGCCAGACCTGTGCCGGTTCCTTTTTCTTCCAAAAGCCCCTCTTCCAGATTTCCAAAATCGCCGCTTGAGCCAGACGCAGGCCATTCTGAGTTCCATTCTATGGAATACAGGCATTCAGCAAACAGCGGACCTCCGGTGAAGTATGCCTCTAACCGGAGAGAAGGGGAGATTCTTTTTCCCATATGGATCCCGACTGTGGGAACAAAACCTTTGGCAGCCAGTGTGTAATTCAAGAATTCCTCAGTATACAGGGCCGTGGGGCCTCCATTCTCGACAACTTCAAACCTGTTCTTGAAGCTCGATTTTCTGGTTCCGGTCAAATAAGTAAGACCGAGAGAGAAGTCAAACCAGTTGGTGATGCTGTATCGGAATCGAATTCCGACGGGGATAGAATGTTTGAGAAGATTGGCCTTTCCCCCATCGTTCGTTTTCACGAATGAGACAATCTCCCCCTGTTCTTTTTGATACTGGAAATAATCGTCAACGTAAAAAGTGTTGTACATATCGTCAAATGTCGCTCTCAAATTTAAATCATCCGGGCTCATTTTTGCCAAACCACCGAACATTTCAATCCGCCATCTGCCATCTCTTGTCCTCACATCTGTCTCCAGCAAGAATTGCGGCAGGTTGCCTCGGAGATCGGTGGGAATCTTGTCTGTTTCTTTGAACTTCTCCCTTCCCAGCTCCAGACTTTTTCCTTCCTCTAGAGAAACTTTCGACTCCAATATGGTGCTGGTGCCAATACTGATGATCCGGTAATCTCCGGCATCCAACCCGATGGAGATTTCTCTGCCTGCAGATTTCTTCAATTCGACCACCAGAACATTATCTTGATTATGGATGTATATTTTCCCGGCAATATCCTTTTTTAAGACCAAAACCGCCGTACTTTTCCAAATCTCGGTGATGACCACATCTCCGGTCCCCGACATCTGGATATGATAACTCGGGTGCTGAGGACCAGCCATGGTTTTTTCCGTTTGAGTCAGGGTTCCATCAAAGGCGAATTGGTAGGCCTCATTGAGTGTGATGCGTCCATCTTGATTCATGTCCGCTGCACCCCGCATTCCGGAAATCAGATTATGGGTGAAGTAGGATCTTTTCAGCCGGCTGGATTCTTGAGCTGCTTCGCTGGCAGAGCTGGACGTTATGAAGGCATACCCTTTCATATCGTAAGCGGTATCCATCAGGAACGGGGATCTTTTGATGACCCCCTTGGGCAGTGTGAGGGCCCCAGAGGCACAGGAGTCGAGTATGGCGATACGCACATCTGCTCCCATCGATGTGATCAGGTCTCTGAACTCCCTGTAAGAAACCCGGTCGCTTCCCAGGAAAATATTTTCCTCATCGGAATGGCCGGAATAATAAAATATCACCTCGACCCTTCTGAATTTTTCTTTGGCCTGAGCCACATCCTCGGCAAGGATCTTTATCTCTTCAAAAAAGGTTTCTCTGCTCGGGTCGGCCAGAAAACGACTGTCTCCAGGGAGTATGCCACCCATCTCCTCAAGGACCTTTTGGATCGCTTGGGCATCATCCACAGCATAGCGAAGAGTAACCCGGTCGTTCCCTCCGTCATTGGCCCCCACCAAAAGGGCAAACCTGCGGGTGTATAATTCATCCGTCTGGTTGTCGGCCTTAAGCTCTAGATGGCTCAATAAACTGAAAATCAATACCACAACCCAATATATGTTTCTTTTCATGAGCCTTCTCCTTTGAGGATGAGAACAGAATATTGATTCAGGCCTTGCGGCAAGTCCAGAGCCGCCTTTTTGATCCACTCTGGATCCTTGGCCAGGCTTTCTGCCCTTTTCAACACATCCTCTACACCGATTTGGGATCCTGAAGTGATAAAGAAAAATCGCTCGAAGCCAGGAGCATCATCCAGCTCTATAGCATGAGGGAGCAAGGATTTCTTATTCTGCTCCAGTTCAGTCGATCCTCCTTTTTCTACAGGGAAATGCAGGGTGACCTCTCCCCTTCCATCGATGGACAGGATCATGCCGTGGGATTCTTTGGCTGCCACATAGGCAAGTTGAAGCAGATCCCCCGCTACGGCCCGCTTCCCATCCGTCAATATTTCCACCCGGTCGTTGATTTTGCGATAAATCAGGAGCTGAGTCCTCGAAAGATCAACTTTTGGAATCCCCTTGACCAGTGAAAGATCCTGACCAGAATCGAAAGGCTCTATTCCGGGTTTCTCTTTGAGAGCAGGAAGAATTAGAAAAAGAAACAACAAAACAACAGCAAAGGCGGATGAAATGGTCAGAATCCATCTGAAGGGAAATGAAACTGACTTTCTCTGCGTTTCACTTAGCCGTGCTAAAAGGTTTGCTTTTACGGTCGAGGAGGGATAGAGCGCAAGGATATCACGATTGGAGGATTCAATCTCTTTGAGCGCGGCTTGAAGTTCAGGATCAGACGTCACCTGCCGACGGATCTCTTCGGCATATTCATCGGGCAGTTCCCCCAGCACGTATCTTTCCAAATAATATTCGCTCAAGATTTCATTATTCATGAGACTTCTCCATCTTCTCTTATTCTCCGGCGGAGTTTTTCCAATTGTTTATGGACACCAGAAACAGAGAGCTTCATCGTCTCAGCAATCTCTTTAATAGTCATACCATTAACGAAATACATGATCGCCATTCTCCGCGTGGACTCATTCTCTCGCTCGAGGACATATTCAAGCAGCTTTTTTACGGAGACGTCGCCTTCCTGTTTTTCGAAAAAGGAACTCTTTTGCAAGATATCCAGATATTTGCCGATCGTATGTTTGCTCTCGTTTCTTAATCTATTTAAACACACATTTGTGGCGATCCGGTAGAGTAAGGATGATGGATATGTCCCCGTCAAACGATTCCGGTTTGATAGAACCTTTAAGAACACCTCGTGCATCGCATCATAGGCGGATTGTTCATCTTTGAGCATTCTGCGGCATCGCCTCAGAACCATAGGTCCGTAGCGGACGTAATATGCCTCGATATCGATTTCCCGGTAACCGGGATTTCTTATTTTGATAATATGACTTTCTCCTCTCTCATAGTATTAAACCCATAGGTAGAGTAAAATTCCACCCTCCTTCTCACATTTTTCATTCATTATCTCTGTATGCAATAAATATACCCATTTCACTTCAGGAGATTCGCAAACATGAATAACACACAACATGTCAACTTTTTTTACAATTTTTTATATCTCTTCAGGGACGGCTTATGAATAATGCCTGGTCATCTTTCCATCGCCTCTTTGATATTAGCCACAGCTTTTCTTAGTTTATCCAGCGAGTTGGAATAGGATAGGCGAATATGCCCAGCTCCATGTTTTCCAAAACACTCTCCTGCCACTGTGGCCACACCTGCTTTTTCTAGGAGCAAAGAGGACATCTGGAATCCATCCAATCTTGTTTCTTCGATATTCGGGAAAATGTAGAACGCCCCTTCAGGCTTTGCACACTTGAATCCCGGAATCTGCCTTACGGCTTCGTAGATGTAGTCCCGCCGTTTTCGGAACTCTTCGAGCATTTTGTAAGAAGGACCCTGATCGCTCGTAAGGGCTGTCATCGCTCCCCATTGGGCAAAGGTGTTGACTGAAGTGATCATGTATTGATGGTATCTCAGCATTGGATTGACGAACTTTTCCGGTCCTAAAACATAGCCAATCCTCCATCCTGTCATGGAGTAGAATTTGGAAAATCCGTCCAGGATGAGGGTTCTGTCTCGCATCCCCGGTAGAGTTGCAATGCTTATGTGTTTGGCAGGGGAATAGACGATCTTGCCGTAGATTTCATCGCTTAAAACCACAAGATCAAATTTCTCTGCCAAAGAGGCCACCCTCTCTAAAGTTTTTGGCTCTATCACTGAACCGATTGGATTAGAAGGACTGAGCAGAAGAATCATTTTTGTACGGGGTGTGATTCTCTGCTCTATATCAAGGGGATCTGGCTGAAAATTGTTCTTTTCGTACAAAGGATAACCTAAAGGTTCGACATAATTCGTGAGGGCAACCATCTGGTAATTCAACCATCCAGGATCAGGAATCAGAATCTGATCACCAGGATTGAGCAGAGCATTCACTGCCAGATAAACACCTTCAGCGACTCCGTTGGTCACGATGACCTCAGAGTTTGAGCTGTACTTAAGCCCATACTCTTCTTCTACCTTCTCAACAATGGCTTGACGCAGCTCTGGGATACCGGCATTCGGACAATAATGATGTTTCCCTTCCTTTAATGCCTGGATGGCAGCCTCCACGATATGATCAGGCGTGTTAAAATCCGGCCTTCCTATCTCCAGATGAATGATGCTCCTTCCCTGATGTTCGAGCTCCCTCCCTTTATCGAAGACTACCCGAATTTGTGAATATGGAATGCGCTGCGCTTTAATTGACTCCATAAGCCTGACTCCTTTTTACGATTTTTTGTTACAGCCACTTTTCTCCATTTATACATCATTTCATCCATCGAGTCTTTCTTTAAATGCGTTCATTGACCCTATTTTTTATATGTGATAAGTATCAGCCATGATGCAAAGGAGGTCTCGTCATGAAAAAGAACTCATCATGGATTCTTGGAATCATATTCCTTTTAATAATTTTGTTTTGGCTGCTCGCTTGTAAAAAGACTACCGATACCGAGGAGAAAGCGACGAAGCTAGGATTCACAGTTGAGGAAGCAACGATCGCCGGTATTCATGATGCCATCAAATCTGGCCACATTACATGCCGACAACTTGTCGAATATTATCTTAACCGCATAGAATTCTATGACCAGTCCACAGGATTGAATTCCATCGTCGTCATCAATCCGAATGCCATAAAAAGAGCCGATGAGCTGGATATAGAGTTTAAGCAGACTCAAAGACTCCATCCTCTCCATGGGATTCCGATAATCGTCAAGGATAACTACGAGACAAAAGACCTGCAGACAACAGGTGGATCGCTTGCCCTCAAAGGATTTATCCCGCCGGACGATGCCTATCAGGTTAGAAAACTTCGAGAAGCTGGAGCTATCATCCTGGCCAAATCCAACATGGCGGAATGGGCCTTCAGCCCCATGCAAACGGAAAGCTCTATTGCCGGCACAACCCGGAATCCCTATGACCTGGAGCGAGTGCCAGCAGGCTCGAGCGGAGGAACAGCGGCTGCAGTGGCGGTAAACTTCGGCACTGTCGGTCTGGGAACAGATACTGGAAACTCCATACGTGGTCCCTCCTCCCACTGCTGTCTGGTGGGCATACGTTCAACCATGGGACTGACAAGCCGGGATGGAATCATCCCGCTTTACTTGCGAAATGACATCGGTGGTCCGATGGCTCGTTCAGTCGAAGATGCCGTGAAAATATTAGAAGTGATTGCTGGCTACGACCCGGCCGATCCCGTCACCGAAAAAAACAAAGATAAAATCCCCGATAGCTACATGAAATTTCTGGATAGAGAAGGACTCAGAGGTGCTCGGATCGGGATGTTCCGTTATTATACGGATAAGCCCACAACAGATCCGCAGATCATAGGGCTCCTGGAGAAAGCGATCGGTGACATGAAAGCTCATGGAGCAGAAATCGTGGATCCATTTGTCATTCCAAACTTCGAGGAGATGACGAAAGACATCTGGTGCGATATGTTCCAACACGATCTGAATCATTATCTGAATTCTCTCGGGGATAAGGCACCATTCAAAACACTTGCCGACATCGTGAACACCGGACTTTATTCTCAATATATTGAAAAAAGACTTGAGCGTGCGTTACAGGTTCCGATAACTAGGGATCCAATGTGCAAGGATCTCTACAACGAACCTCGAAATATCACCTTTCGGAAAGCCGTCCTGAATGCCATGGATGAGCATCAACTGGATGCGATCGTTTATCCCACCTGGAGCAATCCCCCCAGGAAAATCGGCGACAATGAGAGTCCGGCCGGAGACAACAGCCAGCTCATTCCTCCACACACGGGCTTTCCGGCAATCACGGTGCCTATGGGCTTTACCTATGACAATCTTCCAGCAGGTCTGCAGATTGTGGGGAGGCTGTTCTCTGAACCTGATATCATCAAAATTGCCTTCGCATACGAACAGGCCACCAAACACCGTCGTCCGCCAGCAAAATTTCCTCCCTTGGTGAGATAATTCAATCCAAGGATATCACCTGGTTGGCATTCGAACTCCCTTCAACAAATTGAAATTCTCCTCCAGCTATGCTATAAACATCGATAAAATTTGCGGCACATCTGATGTTTCAAACAGAGATCATCATATTTATACAGTCTTTTTCTTCGGATTTTCTCACCTTTTTCTTTAAATTTTGGACGACGATTGGATATCCCTCCTACATTACCGTTTTTCTGATAATTATCCTATTCGGCATAAAATTCAGAGAGGGCTTTATCCTGATCCATGCTGTGCTCTGGACCACGATCATCACGACTTTTCTCAAAAATCTGTTCGCACTTCCCCGCCCTGCCAATGTGGACCTGAATGTAAAGCTTTTGGGAGAAAGCTATCCGAATCTAACCCCTTTTGAAAGCACGGGAGCAGAAAATTTTTGGGGAAGGCTGCCCAAGGAAGTGGTTGAAGCCTTACGAATTCATCCTATCGATTCTTGGGGCTTCCCTTCTGGACATACCAGTAATGCTGCCGCCACATGGGGTTTGTTGGCGATGATGTTTAAGAAAAAATGGATTAGAATCGTCTCGATAGGTATGATCGTCTTTATTCCTTTCTCCCGAATGTATCTAGGTCGACATTTCCTGGCCGACATCATGGGGGGTTATCTTATCGGGTGGATCATGGCGTTTGTCTTCTATGGCTTTGTGTTCAGGAATCGCCGGGTTATTGATCTTTTTTATAGCACATCCTCCCTAATCAAATGGAACAGGAAAATTGTGATCTTCTTGGTTTATCTTTTCCTTCTCCCGTTTCTCCTTCTTTTTGTTCCCCATATTCCAGCAGACTTTATTGCAATCCTTTTGGGTTTGAATGTGGGTTTTCTGATTATCTGGAGAAAAGGAATCCCGAAGGATGATGGATCTTTCATTCAGAGGACGGTCCGAGCCTTCATAGCCATTGGTTTCTATTTTGGAACTGATCAAGGGCTAGAAGCCACGCACAGACTTTTTTTTCAGAGCGAACCAGAAGTCGCATCTCTCCTAAGGATGGCTTTAACAGCCTTTTTTCTCATGTGGGGTTCCACAGAACTCAGCATCAAGCTGGGATTATTCAAGCAAGAGAGTTAACCTTTCAGGCAGCGAGACCGAATCAAAGAAGAGTAACAAAGTTAAGCCTTTGATTTTACTTCTTGTGCTGAATACATCCTTTATATTAAAATCTAGATGGTTTAAGTCTGTTGTTTAACAAAAAAAGCCAACAGAATCGTCGATGCCTAAAAACAAAAGGGGAACAGGAACTCTTTCCCCTCAAGTCCAGGATGTTTCAAAGAATGTGCGGAGGGATTCACTGTTTGAGGAATATTTATCAGGATTTGGTTCATGACTAAAGAGGAAACGCTCAAAGATTTTCTCAATTCCTTCAAAATTTCCTTCAGGAACGCATCGATCTACGGTATCGAGCATCCTGCTTTTTCAAAATCCATATTTGACCTAAAGAAAAAAACCGATACACTCTTTAGATTCCTGATCCCCATATACCTTGGCTTCACATCACGTTCTCTCTTCATCGATGAGAGGTATTGGGAAAAAGGACAGTTGTTCGTAGAGTTAGCAAAGATATTCCACTTCAGGAAATTGAAAAGCATTGAAATCTCAGAGGGGATTACCACTGATGAACTGGTCTATTTCATCTCAAAGCTTGCTATATCTCCAGGGGATGTTATTAAAAAGGGGGGACCCAGCAAAATAATGGCCGAAGAAGAGCTACCGCACATCACTTTTGAAGAGCTTGACTACTCTGAACTTTTGAAGGGCACGGGAGAGGAAATCAAAGACATCTGGCTCATACTGCTTCAAGAAGCTTTAGACACACAAAACGATCAGAAAATCATGGATTTATCCGAATCTTTTGAAAAAGTCATAAAAACCTTTGAACTGGAAGAAATCATAGAGAGCGAGGAAACAATAGACGCTCTATCAGGATTTTTTTCTCAATTGGAGAAGTTAGATATTCAAAAATTTCGTGAATGCACAAAAGAATTCGTCCAAACGATTTTGAGAAAAAAACAAGCCCTCTCAGACAATGATAGTCAGAAGTTAAGAACAATCACCGGCAAGTTTAAGGAAAAGGATTTAGCTGCAACATTTTGGGAGGAAATCTTAACAGACGATAGTTTTAATTCTCTAAACTTCGATGTTTTTACAACACTCGTAGGGAAAGAAAAACATGAAGGCACAGCACATTTTATTGCAAACATTTTCAGAAAAAGCGAATCTTTGCAATCCAATCCGAAAATCATAAATAAGATGGGAGCGCTGTTATCTGAAAGCTCAAGTCCTATGATTTCAGAGGTTTATCGCAACACTCTCGCCACTCTGCTTAATGAAATTTCCTTCAAGGAAGAATTATCCTTTCAATATGACGTCCTTTTCATGAATTACCGATTCATGCTCCTCAATCTCATCGATAGAGAAGTGAACACGGATGAAATGGTGGTGCTTCTGAAAAAGCTCCATAAGGAATGGGAAAAAATAACAGAGCAGAAAGACTATGAATGCATAAAAATCATCTACGATATTTTAAAAGGGAAGAAAGAAGAGTTATCCTCTGAACCTATGTATGAAGAAATGAACAATCATATTGCCGGATTCATAGAGCAAGCCATTCTTCAAGGCGAACTTTCATTATATTTCGAATATTTTATTAATGCTTTTGAAAGAAGCACTTTAGACGTCAATGTGTATTTAGAAAAAATATTCACAGAAGGAAACGTCACTCCCTACACACTGAGTGCTTTTTTCAAATTCTTCAAAGAATATTTGTTTTATTTCAACCTCAACATGGAACAATATTCATCAGACAGCAGATTCATCAAGAAAGTTATTGAAAGTCTGAAAACAATAGACCTAATCATTTCCCAGGTTGTATTAAAAAATATCTACAAACTTGTTGATAGGCGGATCAAGATCGACGTTTTGCTAGCCATGCAACATCTTTCTAATTACGATACAAATTTTCTGATGCCTATTCTCAAGGATAAAGACACGCGTTTAAAGGCAGAAGCCTTTGTGATATTGATTAGAGATAAGAATCTAAAAGACAAAATTCTAAAAAGGATGCTATCCATGGAATCTCCATTTGGAATAAGAAACAAACTCCTCTCGGAGAATGTGAAAATTATGGATCTGAAGGAAGTAAAAGATGCCAAACCATACTTAATCGTTTTGAGCAAAAGGAAGAATTTTTGGAATAAAAAAATTAGAGAGGGGGCGAAAAGAGTTTTGGAGAAGTGGAATGATAAATAAGCACAAAAAGGCAGTCGTTCATCTTTTTTCTGCCATACAAGCTGGCAAGCTGTATTCAAGGAACCATCCTGTATTCCATGAGGCTATCGAAAAGTCCAACAAAAGCTTGCAAGAGGCTTTGGAGAATAAGACTGAATTGATCATTGGTATGGTGGATGAAGAGCTTGCTTGCGAAGAAGAAATCTACTTTGACTTGAGCAGAAGATTAAAATCTTCGATTCTTTATCTTTTGGAGAGAAATATCGAGAAAATATACATTCATAAGACTTTCACTCCGGATGAATTGAGCGAATTTGTCTCACTTTTGTCAACCCTCACCAAAGATAAACTCCAAAAGGACTCCCAGAAAGTTCTTGCCCTTCACGGGATCAGAAACATAAAAACAGGAAAATTAAAAGATGATTCTCTGTTTCAGATTGGAGGAACAGATGATTGGGAGGCTTTGAAAAAGCTCTACGACACCTCGATCGACACATACGTCAGCTCTATCGAAAGAGTCTTAAATCTGGAAGTCATAGATTATATCGATTTGAGATTTAATCTGCTCAACGTCATGGAAAATTTTATCGGGAGACACCAGGAGATCATGAGTCTATTGCAAATAAAATCAAAAGATCTCTTGACCTTTGTCCACCTTTTGAACGTCTCAATCCTTGCTATGCATTTGTCTTCAAAATTAGGATTTTCTAAAGACGAAGTGCTTGATGTTGGGGTCGCGGCTCTTTTTCACGATGTGGGAAAAATCTATATTTCTTCACAAATACTCAAGAAGGACTCTAAGCTTACTGATCAGGAGTATTTAAAGATTAAAGACCATGCCATTCTGGGAGCACGAATCCTGAATGAATACACGGACACCATGGGCGTTCTTCCTGCCATCGTCGCTTTTGAACACCACCTGAGATACGATGTAAAAGGATACCCCAAGGTGGCTTATTTGAAACAACCCTTCATTGCATCGTTCATCGTATCTATCTGTGATGTCTATGATGCTCTTGCACAAAAGCGGACCTATAAAAAAGACAGCCCACCGAATGAAATCTATGAGATCATGATCAAAGAACGCGAGAAGCTTTTTCATCCTCAAATTCTGGACAGGTTTTTCAAGGTAACAGGAGTATGGCCGGTGGGCACAATCGTTTCTCTGAGTGATAAAAGTATCGCCGTGGTCAGAGAAATCAACGAACAAGACATTTTCCGGCCAAAAGTTGAAGTCGTCGCACCTGAAAAGAAAAGAAGATTTCTGGACCTGGAAAAGGAAAAAATCAAAATTGTGGAACCTTTGAATCCATATGGCGAAGGAAAAGACTACCTTGATTTTGTAAAAAGATAAAGCCCAGAATCTATAGACACTCCCCCAAAATATGCAGGGAGAAATGGCGCGAGTTTCCCTGCCTGGCAACTAAAAACACGGCACACGCGTTTATTAAGTTGTAAAGAACCAACACAGTGTGGAGATCAAAAAAAGCATCACATCCAAAAATAAAAACTAACTATTTAGTTGACAAACTAAACAGTTAGTTGTATATTAAAGACACCATGAAACGATTAACAAAAGCCGAAGAACAAATCATGCAAATACTATGGGACTTGGAAAAGGGTTTTGTGAGGGACATCATAGAGCACCTTCCTCACCCAAAACCCGCCTATAACACGGTGTCCACCATTGTCCGCATCCTGGAAAAGAAAGGATTCGTCTCACACGATGCGTACGGCAACACACATGAATACTATCCGGTTATCACAAAGGAAGATTACACCAAGGCCTTTCTGAAGAGCATCATGAAGGATTATTTCAGCGATTCATTCAAGGAGATGGTATCCTTTTTTGCTAGAGACAAAGATATGAATATAGAAGAACTGGAAGAGATCAGAAAGATGATCAGCCAGGAAATCCATAAGCAAAAGAGGGATGAAAATGAATAGCTTTCTTTTGTATCTAGTCGAGTCTGGGATTTGCATAGGTCTTTTCTATCTCGTCTACTGGATCTTTTTAAAAAAAGAAACCTTCTTTGCCATCAATCGTCTTTTCTTGCTACTCTCTATTCCTCTCTCTTTTCTCCTTCCTCTCATCAACATCCCTTCCCCTTTCCTCACTCATCCAAGTATCGAGCAACAGCTCGCTTTTACCCCTATCTCAGCAATCCAGACAAGCTCCTTTGGTTTTACTGACATCGTATGGATTATATATCTTCTTGGTGTCGCATTCTTCCTTGTCCGATTTGGCTACAAAATCGCCAAGCTCCTCATGCTGATCAAAAAACATGGATTCCAAAAGTACGGAAAGATAAAACTCGTCTTCATCGATGAAGACTCTGCCCCATTTTCCTTTTTCAACTTTTTCTTCATGAACAAATCCAATATATCCCAGCATGATCTTCTCAGAATCATCGATCATGAACTGGTTCACATAAATCAGTACCACACCATAGATTTAATCATCATAGAACTGCTGACAATCGTCGAGTGGTTTAATCCTTTTGTACGGCCGTACAAAACGTCACTCAAAGAAACCCATGAATATTTGGCTGACAACCACGTCATCGCGCAGGGCTGCAGCCGGGCCAAGTATCAACTGCTCATCTTCGAGCAGCATGTGGGTTTGAAGCTGTTCGAATTCGTGAACAACTTCAATCATTCGCTCATCAAAAGGAGGATAACCATGATGACAAAAGGCAAATCCAAAACTTGGGCAAAGTCTAAATTTCTGCTTTTGATCCCTGTGATCTGTATTCTCGTTCTAGCTTTTGCTAATCCAAGACCAGCTAGTCCCACCGATCATGCCAAAATGAATGATGATGGAGCAATGGTCGCCTTAGATGGACCGAATGGCCCGAGTCAGACGGCTGATCAAAAAGCATCAGACGATGCAAAGAAAAAAGAAAAGGAAAAGAAGCTCCAGGAGATCATGCTGAAGGAACAAGCGCTTAAGGAAGAATACGAAAAAACAGAGGATCCAGAGAAGAAAAAATTGATCAAAGCGAAATTGATCGAGATTCAAAAGATGAAAGAAGCGGAAGGATGGGTTGAAGTAAAGACTGTAAAGATGACGGAGGAGCAGTATATCAACACGGTAAAAAAGCTGAAGACGATGATCCAAAAGACAGAAGATGCTGAAGAGAAAGCGAAGCTGAAGGAAAAGCTGGCAGCCCTACAAGAAATGAAGGAAAAAGGATTGATCAAATCTGAAACCTCCATTGATTACGAGAAGGAAGCGGCAAAACTCAAGGAAATGTATGAAAAGACGGAAGATCCTGAAAAAAGGAAGCAGATCAAAGAAAAGCTGATGCAGCTAAAAGAGATGCAGGCGAAAGAAAAAGCAAAGAAAAACGAAAAGTAAAGCCCCTCATGATGCCCTGCAATGGCTTAGTGACCACGGACCGGCACAAACCTTAGGAGTGATCACTAATCCAGGGGAGCCAGCTGAGCTCCTGGCTCCCCTTTTTTGTTCAAACCCTTTGGGGTCAGCCCTTGACTTTGGACATATTTTCAAATCTAGAGAGACCAATGCTCTTGATATTTATAATCAGACATGAGTATAGAAAGAGAAGGTTCAAACCTGGACTTGTCCAAAGTCAAGGGCTGACCCCATCTCCAGATCCCATCTCCACATCTCCATTCTTAGCTAATCATCAGCCCCGGGTATTTTTTTATCCAGAGTCAGTGTTGGCCTTTTGCCGATCAATCGTTTCATTTTTACTCTTTGTGGAATCAGAGCCTTGGTCAAAACTGTCGAACACTGAACCTGTCCAGCCACCTGTTGAGCCAAGGTGCCAAAGAAGAAAGCTTTTAGCCAAGGCTCATCCCTCATCCCAAGCACAATCAGATCATATCCAGATGCCCGGTTGATAATAGCCTGAGCTGCCTGATCATTCTCATCGACGGCCAAATCTGCCAGGGGAACTTGATAAACCTTTGCGGCTCTTTTGAGCATTTCTAACGCCCTGCTTCGCCGCAGCGAGCTGGACCCAGGGGGAATGACGGTCATCAAAGTGACTTGACTTTCTTCTATCTGATACAGGCAGTGCACGATGCGTACTTTAATCTTGTCATGAACCTCCCTGCCGGCTAGAGGGATCAAGATGCGCCGGAACGAATCTGCTGACACGTTTCCACTTTTCAGGATAGCCACATCGCAGGGTTGATGAGAAATCACATGGTGAATCACGCTGTTATCCAGAGGATCTTCGTCTTTTTTATAGCCAAGCAAAATCAGATGACATCTGTTTTCCCGCGCAACCTGAATGATCTCTGAAGCCGCAGAACGCCCAATCTTTAACAAAGAAGAAAACGGAAGCCTTCTGCTCATGGCAATCTCCTGAGCCTTCCTTAGCACCATTTGGGCCTCATCGAGAAAGGGTTGGGCAACTGAATAACCGATCACATCTGGCAGGTCCACGACTGATAAGGCTAAGACTTCCCCCCGACACGTGTAAGCGATTTTCCCTGCCAACTCCACCAAGGGCCGCACCCTTTCAGGATTGGCAAGGGGAACAAGCGTCTTGTAGCGTTTGGCCTTTTTGAGGTCAAGGAGATCAGGAGTCACGATGGTCTTGGGCACATCTGCGATAGATACCCGTTTTGAAAACAGAATGGCGAATATGGCCAGCCCGACCAACACCCAAGCGGCCGCCAAGACAAGGGCCAATGGATTATTGACCAGTTGATAGACTGCCAAGCCTGCACAGGTAAGAACTCCCAATATCGGAGTCAGGGGAAAGAACGGGACTCGAAAAGGAGTTCGAGGGGAAGGACTCCTCCTCCGATACATAATAAGGGCTACGTTGACAAGAGCAAAAGTCATCAAAAACAGCAGACTGCTTGAAATACCTATGATCTCGAGAGGCAAGGCAACAGCCACCACCATAAACAAAAAGCCGCTCAGACTAATGGCTAAGACAGGTGTGCGTCTTATGGAATGAACGCGGCTCAACATGTTCGGCAGCATCCAGTCTCGCCCCATAGAGAAGGCCACACGAGAGGAAGCCATAATGGTGGCATTCAATGCACTCAAAGTGGCAAAAAGTCCTCCTCCAAGAATCAAGATCACTCCAAACTTGGGCATAAAACCTTGGGCCGCCCGGATAATCCCGATCTCCTTGTACTTGCCGAGTAACTGCCATGTCGGTAAACCCTCAGCCGAGGGAACAGCGCCGATGCAAGAAAACACAACCAGAAGGTATATGACGACTGTGATGGACAGTGATAACAATATGGCTTTGGGAATTGTCCGGCGGGGTTCCTTCACTTCCTCGCTGACTGTGGCGATCAAGTCATACCCCTCAAAGGCGATAAAGGTCAATCCCATGGCCGCCAGCACACCCGAGAATCCTAGTGGAAAGAGAGGAGAAAAGTTCTCAGCGGTTACTTCTGGAGCGTTCAAAACCTGCTTCAACCCAAAGAAGATAAAAACCGAAAGAATCACAATCTTGGCCATGGTGATGACATTCTCGGTTTTTCCTGTGGCATGGGTCCCGATGATGTTGACTGTCAAAAAGAGAATTCCGATGATTACGGTTAATAAAGCGACAGAGGGATTCCTGCCTAAAAAATCAATAACATGGTGAGTGACTGAGGGGATATAACGCTCGAAGAATTCCAGAAAATAGCTGCCAAATCCTTTTGCATACAAACTGCAGGCGACAATATAGGCAAACCACAGCATCCAGCCCGCAATAAAGGCGATGGAATTGGGCATGACCTTCTTGATATAGGAATAACCACCTCCTGCCTCGGGGATGGCGCTGGCTAATTCCGCATAGCTCAAAGCCGTAAACAAAGTCACGACTCCGTTTAAACCAAAAGCGATGACAGCGGCGGGTCCTGAGTTACCAACGGCAATGCCCGTCAGAACGAAAATCCCGGCGCCGATCATGGCACCCACTCCGATCATTGTGGCTTCAAAAAGCCCGAGGTGGCGGGCCAATTGGACAGAGGTGGCACTGTAGGATGTGGGTTCCTTACAACCAGGGGCTTCCTTTCTTCCCCTCTTTTCTCTCATCTGTTTTCTTCAAAAACTATAGAGAACGGCTACGGCTAATCCAGCATAGTCTTGCGCGAGCCGAAGAATTTCTGGAACCAGGACTTGACATGCCCTGTGTATCTCTTGGTCAGAATGATCGGCACATCGGTCTCTTTGGCTATTTGAACGGGCAAGTCGCCGAACAGTGCCCTCCGCACCAGACCTTCCTCTGGGGCTCCCATGATGATCAAATCGTGGTGCTGGGTTTCGGAGAGGATCGCTTCTGTAACATTCTGTGTTTTTTTGATCACGATCTTGTACCGGTCAGGATCGATCTCTTCTTTTAATTTGTGCAGTTCTTCGCGATAGTTCTGCTCGACACTCATCTTATCATCGTGGTATGTAGCATGAAACAGCACGATCGGCGTGCTGTTCTGCTTCAAAATGGCTTCTGCGATTTTGAGCGAGAGAATGGCGTATTTTATACTGCTTACCGGAATCAGAATCCTGTTGATTTCCCTATCAGCCGGTGACCGACAAACTAGGGCAATATCGCAGACCGTGTTGAGTATGATCTCGTCTGTTATTGTTCCGAACACCCTGTCATGGGCCGGTCTTTCGCCCTCCCATCCAAGAACCATCAGGTCTATTTTCCGCTCCTCACACGTCTCGATGATGGCTTTGGGGATGTTGTGGGTCAATTTCACAAGAGAATAGACAGGTATGTTTTCCTGTTCAGCAACATCTATGGCTTTCCCCAGCAAGGAACGCGCACAATCAAGATATTTCCGTCCCTCACTCGGCGGAAGCTGGGCCGGTACTTGAATGACATTCACGGCTGTGATATCAGCAGAGTAAGCTTTAGCCATTCTAACAGCAAAGCGCTGCAAATTTACGACTGTCTTTTCGTTGGCAACGGGCACAAGGATATGGAAATCGCACGGACTGGCTGTGAAAACAGGATGCTCAGCATGCACAACAGGTTCAGCCTTAGCTACAAACTCTTTTCTGCGGGAATAAAGATAATAAAAACCGATACCAAAGAGCAGGTATCCTATACAAACCCAAACACCCACAGGCCTGTAAAAGAACAGGAACACGGCCAGAAAGAGGTTTAAAAAGGTCGCGACAATAGGAATATGAGGAAAAAACGGAACCCTAAAACCTCTATCCAAATCCGGACGGTTTTTCCTCAAATTGATGACAGCCAGGTTCACGAAGATGAAAAGGAAAAGGAACATCGCATCCGTGGCGCTGGCTATGTCTTCGATCGGAAGGGCCAGTGCCATCAGAATGATCATCATGCCGGATATGAAAACAGCCATATGGGGCGTTCTCTTCTTGGGATGAATTTTGCCAAAAATTGAAGGCAGGTTGTGATCGCGCCCCATGGCGAAGCTGACCCTGGAGGAGGAGTAGACCGTGGCGTTCAAGGCCGACATAGTGGAAAACAGGCCACCTATCAAAAAGATGATTCTTCCCAGCTTGCCCAGCATGAAATGTTCGGCCGCTTCGATCATGGCCATCTCTCCCTTTTCACCCAGGTACTGCCAGGTCGGCATATCTCCTTCTGGGGCCGCGGCACCGAGTGCCACAAAAGCAACAAGGATGTAGATGGGCACGACGATCAGGAGGGAGAGAAAAATAGATAGGGGAATATTCTTTTTGGGATTCTTGACCTCCTCCCCACACTGAGCAATGATCTCATATCCTTCGAAGGCGATGAAGGTCAGCCCCATGGCCATGATGATACCCATCGGACCTTTTTGAAAAAATCCCCGGAAATGTTCGGGCCAGGGTTCCGGCGTCTTCCCGGAGAACATGGCGAAAAGGCCAAACCCGATAAAAAGTGCGATCACTACGATCTTGAGGATGGTGACCAAGGTCTCGGCCTGTCCGGTCTCTTTGGCTCCACGGTAGTTGATATAGACAAAAAAAAGAGTTGCTATCACAGAGATGAGTTTGGCGGCAAGGACGTAGGGTTCGGATGTAGAGAAGAAAGACAAAAGTTTGTTGAAGTCAACTCCAGCTATATGAAGGAGATCCACGGCAAAAGTCCCGAAAGCCACAGCATACAAGCTACAGGCCACAGCATGGGCGAACCAGCTGATCCAGCCAGAGAGAAATCCGTTGGGTTGGGGGAGAGCCTCTTTAACCCACAGGTAACCGCCTCCAGCCTCAGGGAAGCAGGAGCCGAGCTCGGCATAGGACATGGCTGTAAGTCCAGTGACGACACCGTTAAAGGCAAAGACGAGGAGCAAAGCCGGACCAGACACGCCTGCCGCCAATCCGGTCAGCACGAATATCCCTGCACCGATCATGGCCCCGACACCAATCATAGTGACATGCATCAGTCCCATGTCTCGGGCAAGCTCTGTGACGTGTTTTTTTCCCGCTTCCATCTCGTTTCCAAACGCAGTTTCTCTAGTCATGTTCAGATCTAAATTTTTATCAATCTGCTAATTTGAATCAAAATAACTGCATGCCTCAAAAAAGTCAAGATAAATGAAGGGATTCGCCCCCAAGGAAAGCATAAGATCGCTGCTCAATCCTTTGGCCTCGAAATGGTATTCTCTAGCCCTTCTAGCCTTGTTTGGGATTGGGATTTTCGCCTACACTATCAAATTTTTCACCTCGTCAGAGTGGATTAACCTTATAAAAAACGTCCTCCAATTGATCATTATTGGAATCGTCATCAATAAACCTATCGAAAATCCCTTCGTGGAATTTCCCTCTTTCGATCTTCAAACAGCAGGTAATTGGGTCATCGCCATCGTGGCCGTCCTCATTGCCATAGATTTCCTGAAGAGTTTGATAGTCATAGGAAAGAGTGCCTTAGCAGACTAAGACATCTTGCCATAAAAATGAAACAAGAAAGCCAACCAGGCTTTTTTCCATGCCCATCTGATGAACACAAAAAAGGGGATGGGATTTGTAACTCGAAGTAGATCATTCTATAATAAAATCAATTTTTTGCAGGAGAAATAAAAGTGGTAATGAATAAAGATAAAAAAGACCTGATCGCCTATTGTGGCCTTTATTGTGGAGAGTGTCCGGGCCGCCAAGGAATTATTGCCGACCTGTCCAGAGATCTTCGCAAAGAGCTGCGCAAAGCAAAAGCTGGCAAAATCGCTGAATCCATTGCCGCGACCACTCCTTTCAAAGAATTTAAATACTACCAACAGTGCTATGATCTTCTGGGATTTTTTGTCAAATCCCGCTGCAGAAGAACATGCAGAGAAGGAGGCGGTCCTCCCTCCTGCAAGATTAGAACATGTTGTCAAAAAAAGGGGATAGATGGCTGCTGGCAGTGTGAGGAATTCACGGTTTGTGAAAAACTCGACTTTCTGAAGCCTGGCCATGGAGATGCCCATATCAAGAATCTTAGGAAGCTGAAGAGAAAAGGGACGGCAGAATTCATTCAAGGCAAAAAATACTGGTATTCAGCAATTAAAAAATAGAAAAAAAGTCTTATAACGTCAGATCACCAGCACTAGCCTCAAATCCATGACGTTTGTATAAGTCGGCCCTGTAATTATCAAATCTCCCAGGGATTGGAAAAAGTTGTAGGAATCGTTTTCCCGAAGGAAACGCTCTGCATACATTCCCATGTCTTCTGCTCTTTCAACGCTGCTCCCGTCAGCAATGGCTCCGGCTGCGTCGGTAGGACCATCCGTCCCATCAGTTCCTGCACTCAAAACAACAACATCCTTCAATCCCGCGATATCTATTGCTGCTGACAAAGCAAATTCCAAGTTACGACCACCCAGTCCTTTGCCATGAATGGTGACTGTGGTCTCCCCTCCGGAAATGACACATACAGGCCTGCCAATCGGATTGCCTGAACTGAGAATTTCCTTAGCAACGGCTGCGTGCACTTTGGCTACATCTTTTGTTTCCCCTTCAATGAAAGTGGAAAGAATTAAACTGTTATAGCCCAGATCGTCGGCCTTTTTCTTGGCTGCTTCGACAGCTTGGATGTTGCTTCCGATGATGAGATTTTGAGTTCGGTCAAACACAGGATCCCCAGCTTTGGGACTCTCCTCGATTTCCCCTCTTGCTCCGTTTTCTATGATTTCAACAACGATTGAAGGAATTCGATCCCTGATTTGGTACTTATCTAAAATGCGCAGACAATCACCAAAGGTGCTCTGATCAGGGACAGTCGGTCCCGAAGCAATACTGTCCAGGTCATTGCCGATCACATCGGAGAGAATCAGGGAAATGAGAGTAGATGGGAAAGCGAACCGTGCCAACCGGCCCCCTTTAACCAAAGATAGGTGCTTTCGAAGTGCATTGATTTCGTGGATGTTGGCACCAACTTCAAGAAGCGTTTTGGTCACCTTCTGCTTATCTTCGAGACTCAATCCCTCAACTGGATAAGG
>Ga0209636_10001177_pt1 | contig 26230 bp, 32 predicted proteins | sample DeeMarSWOR152_54_FD_187464 | JGI IMG/M metagenome (GOLD analysis project Ga0209636, IMG submission 187464) | Marine sediment microbial communities from White Oak River estuary, North Carolina - WOR-1-52-54 (SPAdes) (version 2) | ecosystem: Environmental > Aquatic > Marine > Intertidal zone >...
GTTTTTACGTGGAGAGTGCAGTCTGGAATATTTAGCTGAGCAACTCGGTCTGAATGTCTGGGAAGCCACAAACATTCTCGAAAGACGAGGGCTGAGAACTACTAACTTGTAACAGATAACAAAAATGGAAATCACTGAACTACAAAAAGAAGACGAAAAATCATGGGATTCGTATATTCTCAACTCAAACAGTTCCACCTTTTACCACCAAATCGGCTGGAAGAACGTGGTGGAGAAGACATACAAGCACAAACCCGTCTATTTAATAGCAAAAGAAGAAGGTGAAATCAAGGGAATTTTGCCTTTGTTTTTAATGAGAAGCATGTTCTTTTGCAAGAAGCTGGTATCGGTTCCTTTTGCGCCTCATGGTGGTGTTTGCGTGGGCAACGAAACTGTTGAAAATGCACCTATTGAGGAAGCGAAAAGGATTACAAAAGAATGCGGTGCGGATTACCCTAAGTTTAATTTATTTATGGTGAATTGACGATGACAAACAAGGGCAACATGGAAACGAATCCAATCAAAGAATTATGTTTTGATTTCCATATACATTCAAAATTTTCCTATGACTCTTTACTAAGTCCTAAAAGAATTGTTCGCATAGCGGAGAAAAGAGGGCTTGATGGAATAGCAATAACAGACCATAATACAATAAAAGGTGCATTAGATGCGTCAAAATTAAACAATTCAATATATATTATTATTGGTAGCGAAATAAAAACAGAAATAGGTGATATAATCTGTTTGTTTTTAAATGAAGAAATAACTTACAAATCCTTTGACGAAGTGGTGGATGAAATAAAAAGCCAGGATGGACTTGTGGTGCTACCGCATCCATATAAAAAAAATATTGACATCCCCAATGAATTGCTAAAAAAAGTGGATTTGATCGAGACGTTAAATGGAAGACTATCTCCAGAGTTGAATTATAAAGCACAGAGTTTAGCAAAAAACAAGGGGATGCCAATTATTGGAGGAAGCGATGCTCATATATCTAAAAGTATAGGCAGCGTAAAAACCATTTTCAATTGTGAAAAGCATGCAATACAAAATGTTGAAGATATCAAGCGGTTATTATTAAAGGGCGATGTAAAAGTAGTTGGCAGAGAGTCGCCTCGATATGTTCATTATTTCAGTGCCACTGTTGGAAACGTCCGGAAAGGAAATTTCTTACAACTAGGTAAACTTTTCGTAAAAGAGTTTTGCACTTTATTTAAGAAGAAGGTATGAATAAAGTACTGGTTACTGATGGGCGTTCAAGGGCATCCTTGGCGATTGTCAGGTCTTTGGGCAAGAGAGGTATAAAAGTAACCTCGGGAGAAGCTTTTGTTTGCTCTTCATTTTACTCTAAATATACAGATAAAAAATTAGTTTACCCCGCTCCTGACAAACAACCGGATTTATTTCTAAAAAGAATAATTGAAACAATAAAAAATGATATGTATGATATAATTATACCAGTTCGCGATGATGCAAACCTTATTCTATCAGAGCATAAAAAAGAACTTTCTCACTTTACGAAGGTGCCAATAGCTGATTACGATACACTGATGAAAGGTCGTGACAAGGCACAAACACTGAAAATTGCGATGGATAATGATATTCCCTGTCCACAAACATATTTTATAGAAGACGACAGTGAGTTGAAAGAAATAATGAATGAACTCAAATTCCCGGCGGTGATAAAACCCAATAGAAGTTCTGGTTCGAGAGGTATTAAATATGTTCTATCGTCAAAGGAATTAGCGCAGGCATATAGCGACGTTCAAAATCATTATGGTGAAGCAATGGTACAAGAGTTTATACCACAAGGAGGCGCATACGGAGTTTCTATGTTATTCAATTGCGGAGAGCCAAGAGCGATTTTTACGCACAAAAGATTGAGGGAATATCCAAATTCGGGAGGACCAAGCACATTGAGAGAAAGTGTTAGGTTTCCTGAGATAGAGGCGTATGCCACGACATTGCTTGAGACACTTAATTGGCATGGCGTTGCAATGGTTGAATTTAGGGTGGATCCACGTGACGGAAAACCGAAACTGATGGAAATCAATCCGAGATTTTGGGGGTCTTTACAGTTAGCTATATATTCCAGAGTGGATTTTCCGTATCTGCTCTATAAAATGGCGATTGATGGAGACGTTGAACCAGTGTTTGAATATAAAACAGGCATAAAGGTGCGCTGGTTTTTACTTGGCGATATTCTCTGGTTTTTAGGCATTCCAAAACCAAATAAGCTAAAAGCACTGCCGGAATTTTTGAAATTTCGAGGAATGGGATACGATGTGCTTTCTTTGAGAGATCCCATGCCGGCGCTGGGTGCTATACTGGAAGGCTTGAAATCACTGACGCTCAAAGAACGAAGAAATCATGCTTTTGATAGGGGATGGTAGAAATATACATGAATGAGGAGATTTTAGTAGTGATAAAGAAGCGTAGAATGAACGGGATACTCAAAGTGGACCCTAAAATCGTTGATGAGGTCATCGAAAATGAGGAGCTCTTTGAATGAATATCGCAAACACTGGAGATGGCTGGGTGTATATGCTCAACGAACGAAGTTATTTTAATAGGTGTTAGGTTTTTATTACGACAATACTAAATCTAGTATACTGGAGGTAATAACACGAAGATGGGGGTAGATATTGTTTCACGTGTGGATAAGTTGGAAGTGGAAGTTGAGATGCTGAAAAGAAGAGCAGAACTGAAGACGCTTCATGAATATGTTATAAAAGAAATAAAGCGAGTAAAATCTGAAAATAGAACTGAGATAGAAGAACGAATAAGAAATCACGAATTGCTAAAGAAGAGTATAAGCTCTAAACTTGCTGTCGAAGACCCACAATCTGTATTGGACGAAGTGAGAGAAGAGTGATACTTTCTTTGGACGCAAATGTATTCGTATACGCTAATATTACGGGTGAAAAGATCAAGAACAGAGAGAAAAGGGAAGAATGGGTGCAACTACATAAAAAAGCAGATGTTCTATATACTGATGTGCTGAAAGGTAGACATGAAGTGATAATTCCATCTGTGATAATTGCAGAGGTTTGTGCCGTTATTTCAAGGATGACTAATTCAGAAGAAGAAGGAATAAAAGCAGCAGAGGAGATACAACGATACTGTGTCGTTGTTTATGAATCCGAACCTGTATTCGAGGAATTGTTACCCATTATTGCACGAGTAAAAGGAAGTGGAATTGACAGCATATTAGCGGCAGTTGCTATGAAAGAGAGTTCTTTATTAGTTACGAATGATAGGAAGCTTCATAACCGGTTAAAAGACTTATCACACGGAATCAATCTGAAACTACTTGCGGATATGGACATCGAAGAAGCGATTTCAATGGGAACAACATGAACTTGGATTTCACATTATTGATAAATAGGCTTGGATATGCAAATGCGGCACGGTTTATTGCAATATTGGGTGGAGAAGGGGATTCTGTCATAGATATAAGAGAAAGGAGGATGAAATCGGATATAGATGAGATAACAGAGAGGATAAGGAGACGAAGGTCAGGGAGAGAAAGCCGGATGTGAAGAAAATTCGCCCAAAAAGTTATACAAAAAGAATGTTTGGTTTTTTAAAAGCGGAAGAGGAATTGGCAGATTCAATTATCGAGGACTACGAGAATGGTTGAGTTTAGAATAGACCCTCGTGATGGAAAACCAAAACTAATGGAAATCAACCCGAGGTTTTGGGGGTCTTTACAGTTAGCTATATATTCTGGAGTGGATTTTCCGTATTTGCTCTACAAAATGGCAATTGATGGAGACGTTGAACCAGTGTTTGAATATAAAACAGGCATAAAGGTAAGATGGCTTTTACTTGGCGACATTCTCAGGTTTTTAGGCATTCAAAATTCAAATAAGTTAAAAGCGCTGCCAGAATTCTTGAAATTCCGGGGTATGGGATATGATGTGCTTTCATTGAGAGATCCAATGCCGGCGTTGGGTGCGGTATTGGAGGGGCTGAAGTCAATGACGCTTAAAGAACGAAGGAATCATGCTTTTGATAGAGGATGGTGAAATCACAGGAGTTACCGCGATATTGAGCGTCAATGGAAATATTTTTTAAAGTTAGGATAATGTTTATATGTTACAATGGCAAAAGATATTGTATGCAGCTTACATACACTGACCTGCTCTCGAATTTCCGGAAAGGTCTCAGGAACGGCAACTGGCGCAAACTACGCAGATTAGAGAAAGCATTGTTCCAGGCTTCGCTATGGTATTCAAGGGCTCACGGTACGATATTAAACGAGCTGGTTGTGGGTAAGTTGTCGGTGCTTATAGCGAAATTGAAAGCGACAAAAGGCGCGCGAATTTTTAAGCGTGGCTACGAAAAAGCGGCTGCGTTATTGAGTAAAGGTGAAGGTATATTCGCATGGGCGCCTTCGTTTAGAGGCTGGTTAAAAGACCCGGATTATGTGTTCTGGCTTGGTGCAGGGGGTTTGAGAATAGGTACATGAAAATGAGTAGGCGAGAGGTAGAGGCGACGAACTGGAAGATATATGACTATGAATTGCTATCTAAAAGAGGGGCTTTGCGTGCCAGTGAAAGAAAGGATTTATGAGTAAATAAATTTGTTATGGGTGAAAAGTAAAAATGGGTGTTACAATCACGGGGAATAAGATAGTTTTAGAACTTCCGGAAGAAGAATTTGAAGTCTTAGAGCCGGAAGTCCTGGAAAGAGCAGTTTTAAATGACTTGAGGAAGTTAAAAGCGACAAAGGATTTTTCCGCGGGAAAAATTTCTGAAAGAGATTTAGTTAGAATACTTGGACCAGAAAAAGCATTGAGCATAATTGAGGCAAAGAAAATAACTGAAAAAAGCATAAAGCGAGCGATAGATGCGTATAAAGCAGGTCTATGATACGACTGCTCTACTACCGAAATTTTTGCAATTTTGGGGTACAGGATATGATGTGCTTTCTTTGAGGGATCCTATGCCGGCGTTGGGTGCTATAATAGAAGGGTTGAAATCTATGACTATTAAAGAACGAAGAAGCCATGCTTTTGATAGGGGCTGGTAATGGTAGAAGAAACTTCACCCAATAAAAGAGGGATAACCAGGAATAGTGACGGTATTACAAATGATAACATGAGGATGAAAGTAGGAAAAAAAAGTGCGCCTAGATGAATTAATTCATTCTAACCCAAAAGTCTATACTGCAAAGGTAACTACTATCTTTAGAAGTAAACAACTTCTTTACAAAATTTTAGGTATCCAAAAACAGCAGAAATATATTGCAGATGCGCACTTCAAAAAGCGAGAGGTGATATTCCAACAATTCTTTAAAAATAAAAAAGTATTGGATGTAGGCAGTGGAAGAGGAGATTTTCTAACCAGTCTTAGAGAGAAATATGGGTGTTATTGCATCGGATTGGACATATCCCAAAATATGATTTTTCATGCTAGCCAAGACAATTCCGCTTCTGTATATGTTGTTGGAAGTTCTAATTTTCTCCCTTTCAAAGATGGTTGCGTTGATGTAGTTCATTTTCATCATGTATTCCACCATTTACCCCCTAACATACAAGAAAAAACCTTGAAAGAAAGCAAAAGAGTCGCTCATGAAGTAGTTATGATAAATGATAATGTGAATTGGGAGAATAGTTTTAAAAGATTTTTAGCTAACATATTCTGGAAGATAACTGATGGCGGATATATATATAGGACAGAAACGCAATGGAAAAAGTTTTTAGATAAGGAAAATATACTCGATTATAGCATGGGGAAATATTTAATGAGACATTGTTATTTTGTTATTGATGCTAAAAATCGAGTGAGATAGCTTAAATTAGGATGCGAAGAACATGAACTTAGATTTCACCTTAGCCAAATATAAAGAACTGTGTGACGCAATAATAAACTCGGAGTTTGTCCCGATAACTGTCGAGAGATACATTACTGAGCCTACTTCAAATAAAAATAATTTTATCATTCTTCGTCATGACGTTGACAAGAAGCCAGAAAATGCATTGAAGATGGCGAAAATCGAAAATGAGCATGGTATATCAGCAACATATTATTTCAGAGTGATCAAAAAAGTCTTTAAACCAGATATAATAAAAGAAATAGCGGAGTTAGGACATGAAATAGGGTATCATTATGAAGTGTTAGTAAAAGCAAAAGGAGACAAGAAGAAAGCTATTGAGATATTCAAAAGAGAACTGGAAGAATTTAGAGAAATATGCGATATTGATACAATATGCATGCATGGAAACTCTTTATCACGCTGGGATAATCGAGATTTGTGGAAAGAATATGACTTCAGAGATTTTGGTATTATCGGAGAAGCCTATCTCTCAATAAACTTTAATGAAGTTATGTATTTGTCTGATTCTGGAGGATGTTGGGACAATAAAAGATTACGGGTGAAAGACACAGTGGATTCAAACAGCATACAACCCTTAAAAATTAGAAATACGAACAATGTGATTGAGTTAGTTAAAAACGAAGGCGCTGAAAAAATGTGCATTTTAGCGCATCCCGATAGATGGAACGATTCCTTTAGTTGTTGGCTGTATGAGTTTGTAACAAAAAAAATTAGGAACGTCAGTAAAATCTGTTTTATATGGTGTGCGAGGAGGTAATTTTTATGATTGAAATAGCAAGCAGCCCCGATATAAAACAATGGAGCGAATTTGTCCACAGCCATTCTCATGGCAACATATTTCAGACGCCAGAGATAGCAGAGGTTTATAAACGAACTAAGAATTATGAGCCTATATCTCTTGCAGCCATTGATACAGAAAATGATGAAATACTTGCTATTTTGTTAGCAGTTGTGATACGTGAGATGAGGGGTATATTGGGCTCGTTTTCTTCTCGCTCGGTCATACAAGGTGGACCTTTGTTTGTTGAAGGCGAAAAAGGATTTAAAGCACGTAAAACATTAATGGAGCATTATAATAGAACATCACAGAAGAAAGCGCTTTATACTCAGATTCGGAATATGTGGAACACCACAGAAATCTTGGGGTTTCTTAATAGTATGAATTATAAATATAAAGAGCACCTTAACTTTTTGATAGATTTGAACAGACCTGAAGAAGAGATATGGGAGGATATTCATAAATCAAGAAGGAAAGGCATTAATAGAGCAACAAAAAAGGGAATATTTATAGAAGAATTACAAGATAAAAAACTTATTCCAATCTTTTATAGCATAGTAAAAGAAACGTATAAAAATGCAAACTTACCCTTGGAAGACATTAGTTTATTTGAATCGGTTTTTGAATTGTTAGTTCCAAAGAATATGGCAAAATTTTATATGGCAAAATATGAAGAAATATATATTGGTGCAAGAGCTGTTCTGTGTTACAAGGGATTGATTTATGATTGGTATGCAGGCGCGTTATCCGATTATTTACCACTATATGTAAATGAGGCGTTGGTTTGGCACATACTAAAAGAGGAATCAGATAACGGTTATCACACTTTTGACTTTGGAGGAGCTGGCAATCCTGATGAGGAGTATGGTGTGCGAGAGTTTAAAAGGAGATTTGGTGGCGAAATGGTGAACTTTGGGCGATACACGAAGATACATTCTCCTATCAAGAAGAAAATAGCAGAAAAGGGGTTTGAAATTTATAGAAAAATCTTTTTATGAAGATTTTAAGGAATGTTAAAAAGGATTGCCCGAGATGATAAACAGAGTTTTCAAAAAAATCATTGACATAGTAGGGATGTATTGGATATACATAAAACTGCACGTTAAAAAAAAAACAGTAATAAAGCTCCCTTTTAGGGGGTCTATAGACAAATTGCTGTGGTCTGATAAGGTGAATATAGGAAACAATGTATTTATAGGAAAATATGCACATCTGGTAATAGGGGGGGGCAAGTTTAGTATAGGAGATAGGACACGGATAAACGACGGTTTTGAACTTATTTGTAATAATTCAGTTGAAATTGGGGAAAATGTTGTTATCGGTCCCATGGTTTTCATAGGAGACTCAGAACACACATACGATGATATTAGCAAACCGATAATTGAGCAACCGATGTCTGAAGATGGATATGTTAAAATTGAAGACGATTGTTGGGTTGGCGCTGGAGTTTGTATATCCCAGAATGTTATAATAGGAAAGCACTCTGTCATCGGAGCTAATGCAGTAGTAACTAAGGAAATCCCTCCTTATTCAGTTGCCGTTGGAGTGCCCGCGAGGGTAATAAAAAAATATGATTTTAATAAACAGCAATGGTTGAAAGTTGGAGGTAGTGAAAAATGAAGCTAAATCCGAACTTAATTCCAAGGTTTAATTTGGACTACAATTTCAATGATTTTATTTATGGAATTAAATCAATTTTCCAAAATGATAATTTTGATTTTAAGCCTTTGGAGTTGATATTTGGCAAAAAGACATTTTTGTTCACGAATTATGGTAGAAGCTCTCTGTATGTTATATTACGAGCATTAAATCTACCAAAAGGTTCAAAGATAGGGGTACCTTTATATTCATGCACGGTTGTGTTCGATGCAATTGTCAATGCAGGGTTTGTTCCCTGCTTTATAGAGATAAATGATAATTACACGGTTGACCCGGAAGATTTAGAAGAAAAAATTGATGATTTAGAAGCGGTAGTTGTGATACACACATTTGGACGCCCTGCGGATATGGATAAGATAAGGGAAATAGCAGGGGATAAACCTGTTATCGAGGATTGCGCTCACTCGTTATTAAGTGAATATAAGAGCAAGAAGACAGGAACAATTGGAGATGCTTCATTTTTCAGCCTTGCAAAATATATTTCGGCAGGCAAAGGAGGGATGATCATTGTGAATAATAATACATTTGCTGACTTTCAAAGAGAAATGGATGCTTTAGAAAGGCCGTCTGTTTTAAATGAACTCAAGCATTCTTTGACAGTGTATGCGAGGTCGTTTTTCTATCATAAACCATGGTTTGGTCTTTTTGCGCTGCCAATAGGATTATATATCGAGGATAAAGTGGATATAATGAATAAAAGAGGCTTCGAAGTGTCTAAAATAGGAAGAAGTGATTTGAGAGCGATGTTAAAAAAATTGGAAAGTTTTAAAAAGAATGTGGAATTGCAAAGAAGGAATTCGTTTTTTTTAATCGAAGAATTAAAGAATACATCATTATCATTACCATACGAAAGCAAGGATACCTATTGCAATTACTATTTATTTCCGATAAGGTTCGAGAGTAAAGAAGAAAGGGACTCGGCGAGCAATTTATTGAGGGATAAGGGCATAGACACTTCTAAATTGTATAGTGAAACACCTTCAAAAGCAAAACAATTTTATGGATATAAAGGAGATTGCCCCAATACTGAAAACCTGGCGGATACAATACTGGTTATACCTAATTATTATACACTTAGCCAGAATGGATTAGCAAAAATTGCACAAATTGTGAAGATGGTGGCTTAGATGAAAATTCTGGGAAGTCTTAAGATTTTTGATTATAAAAAGAAAATTTTAAAACCAGTTGCTAGGTTTATGCCATATTTCAAACTTAGAGTGGCTCTTTTTAAGCTGTGTGGATATTCAATAGGCAAAGATGTTTTTATAGGAGAAGACTTGATAATCTCTGATAATCTTCATGATAAGAATATTTTCATTGGTGACCGTGTATCTATTGCACCAAGGGTGATACTTGTAACGTCATCAGCACCAAATTTATCCAGAATACGACCATATGTAAAAGTAGTTGATGGAAAAATTAGAATCGAAAAAGATGCCTGGATTGGTGCAGGCGCAACAATATTGCCTAATGTCACAGTAGGAGAGGGAGCTGTAATTGGTGCTGGTGCAGTTGTTATAAAAGATGTCCCACCGTATACAGTAGTTGCAGGAGTACCTGCGAAAAAAATCAAAAAGTTAGAGGTCAAAGAATGAGGGTTTTAATTGATGTTGGTCATCCAAAAGAGGTAAATATATTTAGAAATGTAATAAAGGAATTAGAGAGAAGAGGACATACAGTGAAAATTGTAGCGAGAGATAAAGAGAATACTGCGGCATTATTAGATGCCTATGGTTTTAATTACGAGTTGGGGAGATATTATAATGGCTTGATTAATAAAGTAATTGGTGTTCTCAAAAATGATTTTTTATTATACAAAATTTCAAAGAAGTTCAAGCCAGATATTTTCGTTGGATCTCCATATACCGCTCAAATAAGCAAATTATTTAGAAAGCCACACATTGGACTTGCGGATACTGAAATCGCAAGTTTAGCTATTCGACTGATGATGCCATTTACTAATGCGATCTGCGTTCCATCTTGTTTCAGTAGGGATTTAGGGTCGAAAGAGGTTAGGTTCAATAGTTACTTTGAGCTTTCCTACTTACATCCAAACTACTTTAAACCGAATCCATCTATCTTAGAAGAGCTAAATTTGAGTAAGAATGATAAGTATATCTTGCTAAGGTTTTCCTCATTAGGGGCACATCATGATATTGGAGTAAAAGGGTTTGATTTTCGTTCTAATAAGGAAATACGGGAATTCATAAAAAGGATGGAAGACTATGGACGGGTGTTTTTAACTTCTGAAATCAAATTAGATAAGGAATTAGAAAAATACGGGGTAAATGTGTCAACAGCGGATTTTCACAGTTTTGTTTATTTTGCTACGATGTATATAGGAGATGGTGCTTCTATGGCTGCCGAAGCTGCAATATTGGGTGTGCCCTCTATTTATGTATCAACAACGAGACGAGGGTATCTTGATGAGCTTGAAGAGAAATATGGCTTGGCATATACGTTTAATGATCGAGAACAAGCTCAGAAAAAAGCATTCGAGCTTTTAGAAGACACAAATCTTAAAGAAAAAAGGCAAAAGAAAAGAGAGAAAATGCTGAGTGAAAAGATAGATACTGCGAAGTTCATGGTGGAATTTATAGAAAATTACTCAACAATTAATTCAAATGAAATAGGATATTAAAACAAAAATTATATAATATGATGAACAATTTAGTAAGCATAGTAAGGACTACAGGTTACAAAAACGCTTTTTCCAGCATTTCTTCATCAATAGAAGAAATCGGAGGGTTAAATCTATCTGATGGTGAGCGAGTTTTAATTAAGATAAACTTATGCAGTTTCAGAGCACCAGGCTCTGGTGCAATAACACATCCATTATTTCTTGATGCAATACTCTGTTATTTGAGAAAAAATTTTGATGCTTTGGAGATAATAGTAATAGAAAGTGATGCAACAGATTCAAAGCCAGATATAACCTTAAAATGGTTTGGTTTTGATAAAGTTTTAGAAAAATGGGATGCTCGATGGTACAACCTGAGTAAAAATCCAACAATTACAAAGAGAATAGATGGATTATATTTCAAAGAAATAGAGTTATCCGAGATATTTAATGATTATGACTATTTCATTTCCATAGCCAAACTAAAAACTCATTCATTAGCAAAAATAACAGCATGCTTAAAGAACCAGTTTGGCTGCCTACCGTATAAAAATAAAGTTGTATATCATAAAAATCTGAACGATATTATTGCTGATGTAAATCTAATAATGAAGCCGGATCTTTGTATAGTAGATGGCATATTATCAATGTCCGGAGGAGTGGCAATATACGGAATACCAATACAATCAAACTTACTAATTACAGGAAAAGATCCCGTAAGTGTGGATACCGTCTGTGCAAAAATATTTGGCTATTCTCCTCGGAGAATAAGTTACATACAAAAATCAAAGAAATTAGGTGTGGGAACGGATGAATATACATTAGTCGGGGACATAGCAAACTTAAGAGGGATTAAAATAGACAATGAAAGTCCACTTTGGAAAAGGTATTTATTAAATTTTGGTCGCTATCTCCAGAGCCGAAAACTTTAAAATAAATATAATATAATATAATATAGAGGATGAATACATGCGAGTAGGAATAATTGGTGCAGGAATCCAAGCAAAGGTTGCGCACTTACCTGCTTTTTCTAAGATAGAGGGAGTGGAAATAATAGGGATTGCAGATATCAATGAAAAATCTGCAAAATTATTATCTAAGAAATTTGACATACCTGACGTTTATACAGACTATCATGATTTAATTGGAAATAATAACGTTGATTTAATATCCATTTGCACACCAAATCAGTTACATAGACGAATAGCCATAGAATGTGCCTTGGCTGGGAAACATATTTTAATCGAAAAACCCATGGCAACCACTGTTAAAGATGCTGATGAAATTGTAGAAACTGCAAAAGAAAATGGCGTTAAATTGTGTGTGGTGCAGAACTACAGATTGTTTCCATCCGTAAAGGAAACGAAAAAGAGGATTGAAAATGGCAGAATTGGTGAAATTATTTCGATGCATAGTTATGGGCATCTTCTCCAATCATTTAATAGGTCTTGGATTCTTAAAAGTAGAGCAGGGGTTATAGAGGACTTCGGACCACATCTAATAGATATTATACTTTACTTAAACAATTTTGATAATATAAAAAAAGTTTATGCCATTGGAGGAAATTTTGGCGGGCATTTAGAGCTAATTGTTCACGCACAGATTATAATCGAATTTGAAAATAAGTCAATTGCAACCCTAGACCTGTCCTGGTTATCAGGTGCAAAGGAAATAGCTGTGTATGTTCAAGGTACAGGGGGTTTACTCCATACCGACATCAGAAATAATCATATACAGGAAATACATCATTATAGCACTCCATTGGATGATATATCCTCCATCTCAAAAAAGTTAAAAAGAACAGCGAAAGGGGCAATTAGTGGAGAATATTTTAGCGGAGCAAAAACATATTATACTGAACTTATAGAAAATTTTATTGAACATATTGAAAATAATAGAAAATTATTAATTACTGGAGAAGAATGCAGAAAAACAGCAATAATAATAGAAAATGCTTATAAAAGCATAAAAGAAAATCGCCCAATTTCACTTGATAAAGACTATTTTAATGGAAAGGTATGATTGTCGCAATACACCAGCCCAATTATCTTCCACATTTAGGATTTTTTGATAAGATGGTGAGGTCAGATATATTTGTTATTTATGATGATGCACAGTTTAATAAACGAGAGTTTCAACACCGTAACAGGATTAGGATATACGATGGATGGAAATGGCTTACAGTTCCAGTTATAAAGGAAGAAATAGCAATTAAGGAAATAAGAATAATAAATGAAGCACAAAAGAATAAACCTCTTTGGTCAAAGGTTCATTTCAGAGAAATACGAGCGAGCTATGCTAAAACAGAATATTTCAGCGTATATGAAGATGAACTCAGGAGAATTTACGAGAGGAGTTATGATAAACTGGTGGATTTAAACATGAATTTGATAAAATTCTTGATGAAAGCATTTGATATAGATGTGAAAATAGTGTATGCCAGTGAATTTGGATTTAAAACGAACTCATCGCAGAAAAACTTAGACCTTGTTAAGGCGGTAGGTGGTGATGTGTATCTATCTGGACCGATGGGGCGAGATTATCTTGATATGTCGTTATTTGAGAAGAAAGGTATAAAAGTAGCATTTCAAGATTTCAAACATCCGGTATATAAGCAGCGTTATGAAGGGTTCGTGCCTAACATGGCAGCAATTGATGCATTATTTAATGCAGGGAAGATACCAGAATGAGGTTTGTAATGGTCATTGGTAAAGTGATTACACCCATAGGAGGATCCTGAGAGTGAAAAAGGTAGAATTTTTTGACCTGTTATATCTAAAAAGGAACGAAATACCCAATATTGATTACCATTCTCATACGTATTTTACAGACGCAATAGGAACACCATTAGAATATGCGAGTGTTGCTGAGGAAAAAGGTTTAAGCTCTTTTGCTATCACGGAACATATATGGAGAACAAGTAGATGGCTAAATGAGTTATTAAGAGAGATAAAAGAGGCGCGAAAAAAAACGAAGGTTGTGATACTATCAGGTGTGGAAGCAAAACAAATAAATATTTTTGGAGATATTGATGTTAAAGAAACCGATGCGAGAAAAGTGGATATTGTTTTAGGCTCAGTACATGCATATCCCACGGAAAAAGATCATGTTTTTGTTGATCCAAAAGATATATCAGTTGAAAAAGCTTTAGAGATAGAAACAGAAGCGATGATAGCTTTGGCAAAGAATGAACAGGTAGACGTAATTGCTCACCCATTTATATTGTATAAAAAATATTTTAATAAAGGAACAATACCGGTGGAATATGGAATAAAAGTAATTGCTGCTGCTATTGATAATGATGTTGCATTAGAAGTTAACAACAAATATAAGGTGCCAGATAAAGAATTTTTGAAAACCGTGTTAGAATTGGGTGCTAAAATCAGCATAGGGTCCGATGCACATCAGCCAAATGATATAGGGAATATCCCAAAAGATATTATTAAAGGGGCATTGGAGGATTTAAAATGACAAATATATTGGTTACCGAAGCCGGGGGGGTAGGTGCTCTTAACATCATAAAATGCTTAAGAGAGGATAAAAGTATAAGGATTATTTCTACCGATACTCAAGAGTACGCAGTTGGTCTATATAAAGCAGATAAAAGATATATCGTTCCGAAGGTAGAAGATGCAACTTATTTTGATACACTATTAAATATATGTGAAAAAGAAGATATAGATGTTGTATTTCCTTCTTTTGATCGCTTAATTTCAATATATTCGAAAAATAAAGAGTTATTTGAAGAAAAAGGAATAAACGTAATCGTCAACGATAGAGAGACTATCGAAATTGCATCTAATAAATTTTTAACGTATAAAAAATTAAGCGGATTTGTACCTATGCCAAAAACATATAGATATGTGGACTTGAAAATGCAAGATAAAGTGTTTCCTTTATTTATGAAACCTGCAAAAGCATCTGGTTCCGAAAGTGTGCACAAAATAAATTCGCAAGAAGAATTAGAATGCTATATTACATTATCGAAGGATAATATTGAAGATTTTGTTTTTCAGGAGTATTTGAATGGTACAGAATATACAGTTGATATGTTATGCGATTTTAAAGGAAAGGTTCTTTCAATAGTGCCGAGAGTGAGATTAGAAATTAAAGCAGGTGTGAGTTACAAAGGAGTAACTGTCAGAAATAAAAGTATAGAAAAAATTGGTAACGAGATAGCAAAGCATTTAATTTTTAAAGGACCTATTTGTTTCCAAGTCCGTGAAAGTGCAGATACAAACGAGACAAAATTATTTGAAATAAATCCAAGGGTTTGCGGTACAATGGTATTTACAAAAGAAGCAGGAGTAAATATGCCTTTGTTAGCAGTGAAATTGGCTATGGGCGAAAAAATAGAGAGGGAAGAGCTTGAATATAAAGAAGGAATTGTAATGTTGAGATACTGGGAAGAAATGTACTTGGACACGTCTTCAGGAGGTGTATCAGTCTATAGAAGATAAATGTAGTTCCATAGAATCATTTAATAAACTATATTATATAATTAAAGAGGAAATGAGAAAAAATAAAAAACTTAAAATACTTGCAATAAGTGCTCACCCAGATGATATGGAATTTGAAGCAGGTGGCACATTAGGCAAATGGGCATTAAAGGGGCACGAGATATACCATTTGGTACTCACCGCAGGTGAATATCGAGATTTGAATGAAAAAATTCACAAAACAGAGAAGCTTCGAAAAGAAGCTCAGAATGCAGCGAAAGTACTCAGCATAAAAGAACTTATTTTTTTTGATTACACTACTACTGAACTCCCGTGTAGTGGTAAACTTGTCTCAGAAGTAGATAAAATAGTGCAGGATGTATGCCCAGATATTATTATTTCACATCATCCTTTCGATTCTCATCAGGACCATAGAGCGGCCGCTGAGATTGTATTTGCGGTAAGCAGACAAGGTAGAGTAAAAAATGTGCTGAGCAGTGCCCCTTTCCCATACCGCCCAAATGTCTTTGCATTTCGCCCACAGTTTTTTGTTGATATATCATCCACAATAGACATAAAACTCGAGGCAATAAGATGCTATAAGAGCCAGTTTGAAAAGTTTGGCAATGAGAAATTAACCGATAGAATTCAGTCATGGGCACGTGTGTGGGGGTGGGCAGTAGAACTTGAATTTGCAGAATGTTTTGAAGTTATTCGTATGAGTGATGTTTTTGATATTTTTTAGAGAGTGAAAAATATGAAAAGAAGCAACACATTTTTAAAACAATATATTCTCATTACACCGATTAAGGACGAAGAGAAGAATTTGACTGAGCTAATCCAATCAGTGGCGGGGCAGACAATTAAACCTATATTCTGGGTTATCGTAGATGATGGAAGTACCGATAGATCGCCAGAGATTATTGAAGAAGCCCAAAAAAAGTATGAATGGATTCAAAGTATCAGGTTAAATGGGGGAGTTAGAGATTCTTGGTTACACTTAGCGGATGTGTTGAAAAAGGGTTTTGATTTTTGTTTCGAATATTGTAAGAATAATGGAATTGATTTTGATTATGTAGGCACTGTTGATGGAGATGTAATTTTAGAAGAAGCATATTACGAAAACTTGTTAAAAAAATTTGAAGAAAAACAGAGGTTAGGTATTGCAAGTGGTAGAACATGGATTTTGGATGGGAATCAAATGATATACATGAAAGACTATTTACCGGGTGGAGTTAAAGTATGCAGGAGAAAATGTTTTGAAGACTGTGGTGGGATTCCTTTATCATCTGCATGGGATACTGTATTGAACACAAAAGCAAAGTTAAAAGGATGGGATGTCAGACAGTTTGATGAGATTAGACAGTTTTCGGTGAGGTTTGGTTGCAGTGCCGAAGGATTATGGAAAGGTTATAAAGAACACGGTAAAAGCGCCTATTATTTAGGGTTTAATTTTATCCATGCTATAGTTAAAGGATTAAAATTGATGGTTGAAAAGCCGTATTACATAGGTATTGCTTACTTATATGGCTATTTTGGCAGTTTGATGCTGCGAAAAAGACAAATAGATGATAAAGAAATCAAATACTATTATCGGTATACACGACCGAAAGAAATGATTCGATATTACTTTGATAAAATGAAGAAATTTTTGCGGGGGGGATTTTAATATGAAATTTTCAAAACGTAGCAAGTACCTGCTTATCGGCTTGTTACTTGCATTGAACATTATAATAAGAATTCCTTCAGTCCCACATGAATGCACTGATGATTCCTATGCAATACATATATTAGCAAATTCAATATCTCTATTTGGTCAAGCGGAATGGTGGCTTCATCCACTATCAATTGGTGGATTTTATCCGTATTCTTATGCCAGTTCAGTTCCCTTCCTATTATCAGGCATATCACAATGCACAGGTATTGACATGGAGTGGACTATATGGCTATTCTCCATGGTTAGTGGATTGTTTACTATGTTTGCAGCATATCTAATGGCCGGAGCGATAAAAGACGACGATCTTTTTAAAATTTTAGTTGCTTCAGGTTATTCCCTTGCACCTGGAATGTTAGTTCAATCAACATTTAGCGTATCTACAAGAGGTCTTTTTACGGTGTTGCTACCTCTATTCATTTATTTGCTTTTGAGAATTCGCAATTCTTTGAGATATATTATGTTAACATTTGTTTTATTTATTTTACTTCTTGTAACTCATCACTATATTTACTTTACTATCCCTATTATTTTCAGCTATGTTATTGTTTTAATATTCAATAAATTAAAAAATCATGCAAAATTTAAAATTCCAACGCATATTATTAACTTTCTTTTTATTTTTTGTTTTTTGGGAATGTTTTCAGTACCGTTTTTTATACCTATATTCATTACTGCAGGTTCAAGATATAATTGGCTAAATCTTATGGTTGTAACCAATGTGAGATATACAGGAATCTTGTTTGCTTTTGCCCTCCCAGGTTTTACATATCTTTCACTAAAAAATAACAAAAGATTTGAGGAATGGTTTTTACTACTCACGCTGGCATGTTTTGCACCTTTATTATATATACTAACTTATACGCATTTTTTCATTATTATTTTTTTCTGTATATTAGCGGGTGTAGCTCTAACGAATGTTGCCAAAGCACATAAACAGAATAAAAAAATCGCAGCTTCCATAATAATTATTAGCCTGTTGCTTGCTGTAGGTTTCTCAGGGTTTTACCAACATTGGCGCACACAAATGCATGGAGGACGCAGCGACTGGTATATGAGAGAAACAACAAACGCAGGAGCATTGTGGATAAAGGATAATATAAGTGCAAACAAAAATCTTGTTGGTAATGGTGGAACATATAATGATAGACCACAAAGAATGTTTGCTGCCTCTGGAGGAACGCTGCCAATTTTGACAGATCCTTCTTCTGCTCTATCTTATGGTTTTATTAATGAAAGCTATATAGAAATGAAGAAAAATTCTCCGTTAACAATTGAATTTTATCGGGATAATCCCTATGTAGAAGTTGCAGGAAGAACTATCGGGGGAACACTTAACTGGTTCAGCGGAGAACCTGACATTGATCTGGGACACGGGAAGAGAATTGTTAATGAGTTTAATTTATCATACATGATAGAGGATACAGATATTCATGATCCAATTATCCGTTCTGTTCAGGAAAAAAAGAATAATGTATATGATAATGGAGAAATTCGTATATGGGATTTAGATTGAATTCCAAAGAATATCGGTCACGAGACTACTAACAAACTGAAAATGGTTATTGAAAAATTCTGGTAAAATGAAAATAGTAATATTAAGTAAATATCCTTTGGAGGAAATATCTGATGGTCCGGCAGTGCATAGGGACAGATTAATCCATTATTTTTCACAAATGAATGATGTTGAATTGCATATAGTAACTTTTGGTGATAAAAACACGGAATTTAAAAAAAATAATTTAAATGTACATATGGTAAAAAAAATAAAAGAGTTTTACATCCCATTTTCCACTCCAATTATGTTGTGGGCTATAAGGCGCAAAATTAAGGAGATTAAGCCAGATATTGTGCACGCTCTAGGAACATTTCCTCCCTGGCCTGTAATTGCGACATTTGTTCGAAGCGAGTATCCAGTCGTGGTAACAGTGTATGGTGTAATAACAGAGGAACTAATAAAGTATAGTCCAAGTTTTCTTGCATCATTGAAATCTATTTTATCTATCCTCTATCAAAAATATATACTTTCTAAAATTCTATACATCATAGTAGAATCATCATCAATTAAAAATCTAATTAGAAACATGACTAATTCTAAAATATATATCGTTCCAGACGGTATTGAATTTGAAAAGATTCAAGCAATTCAGCCACAATTAAGTAAAAATTCTGACATTCTTTTTGTAGGCAGGTTAGTAAAACTCAAAGGGGTAGACATGTTAATCAAAGCAATTCCAATAGTTATAGAGACAATCCCGAATCTTAATGTGCATATTGTGGGATCAGGACCACAAGAAAAAGAATTAAAGAATCTTGTTAAAGAATTAAAAATAGAAGAATATGTAGAGTTTTTAGGATTTATTTCTGAAGAGGAAAAATTTCGATGCTATATGGGTTGTAAGGTAGTTGTTGTGCCATCGAGATGGGATTGCTCGCCAATTACCATTTACGAAGCAATAGCGTGTGGGAAGCCAGTTATTGCATCGAATGTTACAAATTCAGAAATATTAGAGAATGGAAAAACAGGATTTTTGTTTGAATCCGAGAATGTTGAAGATTTAGCAGAGAAGGTAGTAAAATTATTAAAGGATGAAAAATTAAGAGAAGAGATGGGAAAGACAACAAAAGAAAAGGCTAAACAATATGATTGGAGCAAGGTTGCTGAGAAAACTGTTAACGTTTACAAAGAGGTAAAAGTAGATTTTCACGAGCTGAGAATTAAAAAGCAAAAAGGGAAAATATCATGAACTGGGGCAAAAAATCAGTCTTGGTAACCGGCGCAGGCGGATTCATAGGAAGCCATCTAACAGAACACCTGATAGATCTTAGAGCAAATATAAAAGCATTTGTTAGGTATAACTCACGAAATGATTGGGGTTTGCTTGAGTTATTGCCCAAGGAGAAACTTAATAAAATCGAAGTGATCATGGGCGATTTGAGAGATGCTAATGCAGTTCGAGATGCTACGGAAGAAGTTGATCTAATTTTCCATTTAGGCTCTTTAATTGCCATTCCATACTCTTACATTCATCCAAGAGAAACAATCGAAACAAATATACTTGGAATACTAAATGTCTTAACGGCTGCAAAAGAAAATGGTGTTGAAAAATTAATACACACATCCACATCAGAGGTTTACGGAACTGCTAAATATGTTCCAATAGACGAAGACCACCCATTACAAGGGCAATCTCCTTATTCGGCAAGCAAAATCGGTGCAGACAAAATTGCAGAGAGTTTTTACAGATCATTTGATTTACCGATTGCCATAATAAGACCTTTCAACACTTATGGACCAAGGCAGTCTGCAAGAGCAGTCATCCCCACGATAATCACTCAGGCATTAACTAAAGATAAGGTATATTTAGGATCACTGCATCCAACAAGGGATTATACTTATATTAAAGATGTGGTTGAGGCTTTTATTAAAGTAGCAGAGTCACCTAAATCAGTAGGAGAAGTTATAAACATCGGGTCAAATTTCGAGATATCAATAGGGGAACTTGCTAAAAAAATTATTTCCTTAATCGGAAAAAATGCTGAGATTGTTACTGATCCATCACGCTTAAGACCGCCGAAGAGCGAAGTGGAAAGGTTATGGTGCGATAATACGAAAGCAAAGAAACTATTAAAATGGAAACCAAAGACGTCACTTGGTGAAGGTCTTAAGGAAACAATGGAATGGGTTTCAAGAAATATTAATTTATATAAACCAGAACTTTATAGCAGGTGAGAAAATGAAGGCAGTAATACTCGCAGGTGGAAAAGGAACAAGACTGAAACCATACACTGCAGTATTTCCTAAGCCATTAATGCCAATTGGTGATAAACCAATCCTCGAAATCATTATTCGACAGCTAAAGTCGCATGGATTTAATGAAATAATAATGGCGGTAGGACATCTTGCCGAACTACTTATGACATTCTTTAATGATGGAAGCAAATATGGCATAAAAATTAAATATTCAAGAGAAGATAAACCGCTGGGAACTGCAGGTCCATTAACATTAATGAAAGACGAATTAAAAGAAACATTTTTGATGATGAATGGTGACGTATTGTCCACAATAGATTATTCTGATTTAGTCAATTATCATAAGAAGGACGAAGCTGTTGTAACCATAGCATTGAAAAAAAGAGATGTAAAAATTGATTTTGGAGTAACTGAAATTGATGATAGTAATAGCATTGTGGGATATACAGAAAAGCCGAAAATTGATTATTTAGTAAGCATGGGCGTGTACGTCTTTGATCCAAAGGTATTGGAGTATATTAAACAAAATGAGTATTTGGATTTCCCAGACTTCATCAAAAAATTAATTTCTAATGGAGAAACTGTAAAAGGTTATGTATATGACGGATATTGGTTAGATATTGGTAGACCGGATGATTATGAAAGAGCGAATAAAGAGATAGAAGAGATATATCCAAAGCTATTCAAGAGATGAAGTGATGGAATGGAAAATCTCCCTGTCTGATATAGACATGGGTGAAGAGGAAATAGAAGAGGTAACAAAGGTATTGAGATCAAAATGGCTTTCAATGGGTCCTGTTACAAAAATATTTGAAGAAGAATTTGCAAAATATTTAGGTGTAAAGCACGCGTTTGGGGTTTCTAGTGGCACCGCAGCACTACACATCGCTCATGAAGTATTAGGAATTAAGCAGGGGGATGAGGTAATAGTTCCCTCGTTAACTTTTGTAGCTACTGCGAATTCAATTCTTTACTGCGGAGCAAAACCTGTTTTTGCCGATATAAGAAGTTTGGATGATTTCAATATTACTCCAGATGACATTTTAGAGAAAATCACCGATAAAACAAAAGCTATTGCAATAGTTCATTATGGCGGTTATCCTTCCGATATGAAAGCAATAAAGGAAATAGCAGAGGATCACAATCTAAAAGTTGTAGAAGATGTAGCGCATTCGCCAGGTGCAGAGTATAAAGGTAAAAAATGCGGAACAATTGGAGATGTCGGATGCTTCAGTTTCTTTGCAAATAAGAATTTGGTGACTGGGGAAGGTGGAATGATCGTTACAAATGACGATGCTTTAGCTGAGAAGGTAAGGATAATGAGATCGCATGGCATGACAACGCTTACGTGGGATAGGCATAAGGGGCATGCACATAGTTACGATGTTGTTGATATTGGTTTTAATTACAGGATAAATGAGATGGCATCCGCGCTTGGGTTGGTTCAACTAAAAAAATTAGATGAAAACAATGAGAAGAGAAGGAAAATTGTTGAAGAATATAGAAAAAGATTGGAAGATGTATCAGGGATTTTTGTTCCGTTTAAAGACCATAAAGAGAAATCTTCATGTCATATCTTCCCGATATTGTTATCTGAAGATATATTGAGAAATGAGTTTATAGATAAATTAAAAGAAGAAGGAATACAAACAAGTATACATTATCCACCAATTCATTTGTTCACATACTATCAAAATATGTTTGGATTTAAAGCGGGAATGCTGCCAAAAACTGAGTTTGTTGGGGAACATGAGGTTACATTACCTTTGCACCCGTTGATAGATGAAGAAAATGTTGAATATGTTATAAATTGTATCCACAGGATGTTAAAATGAATACAAAAGAATACTGGGAGTCGGAAGCTAAAAAAAAAGGTGCTGCATTCAGCGTCTTAATTTGGCTGTGCAGAATATGGTTAACGCAATTAAAGAAGGAAGGACAATACTTATTATTGAATCTGCGCTCTTTAAAAAGGAGGGAGAACAATTCCCGACATGGATGTTAAACAGGTGGAGCTTAGAACAAAAGAAGAATGGATAAAGCTATTTGAGAGTAAAGGAGCTAAGCTTATCAAATCACGAGGAGTATGCTTTATTGGGAGGTATTTAGTTATGTTTTGTGCTAATAGATTTAGAAATAAAACTATAAAAAAAGTTGTGGAGAAATTAAGCGAGTTCATTGACATGAATCTTGCTGAATGGAGCCTGTTTGACAAATATTTTAAGCCCACGATTTTTCTATTTGAAAAAAATCGATCAAAGTATAAAATTCGATGATAACATCTTCTCTGAATATAAGAGTGTATTAGAACAATAGATCCATCAGGATAATAAATATAACATCTGAAAACGCTTTCGTTTCCAGATTTTGCAGAGAGGTTTAAAGATACCTCTTTTCTCATATCATCCTCTTTTTATCGCTTTCTTGACTACCTCCATATCTTCCTTAGAAAAGGTTCTTAGAACTATCAGTGATACCAAGTACACCCCAGCAGCCAAAGGAACAAGTAAGAATATATTAACATCTGTAAAATAATACATAAAAGCACCCATTGTTAATCCGCTAATCGCGGGTTTTATTACTATTTTGTGTAATTGAAGCACTTGTAAGTGTTTAGAAACAAAAAAGAAACTCGCTATAAATAATACTACATTCGTCGCAACCGTTGCAATAGCTGCACCATTATAGCTTAATATGGGAATGAGAATGAGGTTAAGAGCTACATTTACAATAGCGCACAGCCCCATACTATATGTATTCAATTTTTGTTTATCTATTGAGATTAAGAGATTTAATAATACAAAATTTGGAAAAATAAACACAAGTCCCCAGATTAATATTTGAAGCACAGTTGTTGAATTAGCAAACTCTGCTCCGTAAACCAACAAGATAATTTTACTTGCGAGGAAGGTCGTACCAACAGCGAGGGGTATTGCAATGATTAGAAGATACTTAAGGCTGAGTCTATAACTTTTTATTATTTTTTCTGGTGATGTTTTGAAGGCTTCTGACATTACTGGAAACAATGAGATCATAAGTGCAGTCGGAATAAGTGAAAAAGGTTCAAACAATTTATATGCTGCAGAATAGATTCCAACTGCGGCATCTCCTTGCATTGGTGAAAGCATTACCACGTCAATCTGGTAATAGATTATCCAGATAACGCTGGAGAGTGCGAGTGGTAGCGCTTCCTTAAATAAATATTTCCATAACCCAAAATCTATTTCAATCCGTGGCGTGACAAATTTTCTGGAAAAAGAATAACTGATCAGTGTTTTAACCATCTCAGAAAATACCAGTGCAATCATTACCTGCATAAGTGTGCCATGCGAAAAAATAATCCATAATATTAGGATCGCAGAAAGAATTTTAAAAACTAATTTTGCAACCACATTGTATTCCATTCTTAAATTCGCTTCAAATATTGTACAATACAAATCACTGAAAGATAAAAATAGCAATGTAAAAGCTGCTATGTAAATGTAAGTCGTTGTATCAGCAGGATACGATGCCAGTGATATTACAGTCATTGACAAAGTTACGGCAAAAACAGTCAATATTAACCTTATGATATATGCATTTCCAATCAATTTTGGCGCAATTGAAGAGTTACGAGACATCTCACGAACAAGAATTGCATGAAAACCAAGATCAGTTATGATTCCGAAAAAAGCGAGATATGCAAAGACGAAGCTATATTTGCCAAATTCCGCTGGGAGAAGATACCTGGCAAGATATATTATGACAACTAATGATATTAATCTAAAGATGACATCTCCAACAATAACGATGCCTGTGTTTTTTGCAACTCTTTGTACCGTGCTCAAGTCAATCACCTATTGCTATGATATGATGTTTGCTATTAATATCTGTTTAGCTCCTTTTATAACCACAAGAAACCTTTTCTTAGAAAGAAAAGCTTTACAAATACTTATCATCCAAACCCGCTAAGCCATCGCTTTTCACTTGCCGGCAAAGCCCCCGCCTCTTTCCTTCTCTCCTTCGCCTCCACCCTCCACCCTTCCCTCCTTATCCCTCTCTTCGCGGTTGGAAGTTATTCATAAAAGCAAATGAAATGGCGATAAATATAAAAAGGGGCATATCCCTGCGCGATCAACTTTTATCCGCTAAATATTTTTTTTTTTAGCGCAGGTTTTCTTGTTAAGAAAAAGTGCTTAGAAAGAAAGTGTAATTTGAGTTTCTAATTTATGAACATAACCTGTCAAAATGTAGAACATTATTTTATGATGGTTAGAGCATATGTTAACGACATGTGAAAGTTCCTGCAAACAATCGAAAACCTTAAATACCCTTTTAGAACTATGTGTCTTTGCCATGAAAAATATAGAAAAAAAGCTGTTTTTGAGAACCGGAATCCATAAGCTTGATGAAAGCAGAGATAAAGAGAAAGGGCATATCCCTTCTGCCCACACATTTTTTATAATGAGCTTAGCTGTTATCTTTTTCATGCTATTGTTTGCTGGTACAGATGTGGCAAGCGCAACTGTAACCTATGATGGAACGAATATAATAATAAGCAATGAAGCAGAAACCCTCACAACGATCAACGATGCCTTAAATAACCCTGCTCTTTTAGAACAACTATCACCAAAAGAATGGCTGTTAAAAGTACCAATCCATGTGCAGGGTCCAGCAGGTATTTTATATATAACCGATTCTGACTGTGATTTGCTAAAGATGCAGGGATTACCCAGCCCAATTATGATCCGAGCAGAAAGTGAAGGTTCGATATTCATTGATAATGTTGATAACATAACTGGTTGGGATGTTACAAGCAATGCGGATATAGGAGCTAACGATAACCAACCAAGAATTCAATCTTATTATAATAACACTTTGAATGCCACAAATTCCTATTTCAAGCATGCCTATACCCATTATTTTTATGATGAAACACCTGACACGGTTGATAACTGCACATTTTTTGAAAGTAATCCTTCAGGTGTTTTATCTGAACATTCCAAGTATAAAACAATCACACACAACGACTTTATTGATTGTTGTTACTACAGCTACTTTGAAACTGCTTATATATCTCCTGATGAGGAATATTATACATATACCAATTTCTCTTATAATTATGCTAAAGGTAAGCCAGGTTCTCTAATGAGTGATAACTGTGTCCTTGGGGATAGCTGTACTATAATCGGTAATGAAATAATTTATAGCGGATGGAATTTAATAAATACTGGTATAGACACGCTTTGTAGAGATAACGTTCTACATGATACCAGCAACCATAATGGATTTAATCCAGGTGCTTATAAAATTCAAGACCGCTATTTTTTAAATGATTACTGCTATGCTATTTCTCCCTATAGTTGTTATTATATTCAACTCTGTGGTTCACCGTGGTGCGATCCAATTGTTTTTCCATATCGAAACTATATAATCAATCGTA
>Ga0209636_10001178_pt1 | contig 26225 bp, 21 predicted proteins | sample DeeMarSWOR152_54_FD_187464 | JGI IMG/M metagenome (GOLD analysis project Ga0209636, IMG submission 187464) | Marine sediment microbial communities from White Oak River estuary, North Carolina - WOR-1-52-54 (SPAdes) (version 2) | ecosystem: Environmental > Aquatic > Marine > Intertidal zone >...
CCGCAAAAAGTGCCCCACGAAGGACAAAATGATTTCGCGCGTTTGCAGCGATGGTCATGGCCTTTCCTTTGGCAATCAGGGCCCGGTCTATAACCTTGCCGCTGACGATCAAGGCCCTTGAATGTGGAAACAGATGGCTGATAGTGGGTGGACGCCCAATCTCCAGGGCCCTTTCAAACTCTGAGGTGGATTTCTGAGACTCCAAAGCCATGGTTAGCTCCTTTCCATTGCTGTTTTTCTGTGTGCCGGTCGTTATCAACATTACTTCTATGCCAACTCACCGGCCCTGTCAAGGGGCAACTGGATTGACCTGTGGGCCTAGGGTCCGTGAACCGGGAGAGGTGGAGACGAAACCCCCACGCGTTTGACTTGCAAACCTGAGGATAATATAGTAACAACTCAACTCCAAAAAAGGGCAACATTCTTATGTACGAGAAGGAAGTAGCGGAAATCGAGCACCTGGTTCATGAGCAGAACCGGTGGAGGGAGAAATGCATCAACCTCATTGCCAGCGAAAACGTGATGAGTCGAAGGGCCAGATCCCAGGCCGGTTCGGATTTTTCCCACCGGTATGCCGAAGGGCATCCAGGAGAACGTTATTACAGGGGGACATCTTACATCGACCAGATCGAAGACCGGCTGAAGAACAACTTGAAGATTCTTTTTGAATGCGATCATTGCGAGGTAAGGCCCATCAGCGGCACCAATGCCAATGAGGCGGTGTTCAGCCGCTTCGTCAGGCCGGCAGACGTGGTGATGGTCAACTCCACCCCAGCCGGTGGCCATATCAGTCATCACAAGGAGGGATCTCTCGGGAAATTCACCCAGAACATCATCGATTTCCCGATGACCGAGGACGGTTATCATGTCGATGTGGAGAAGACCATATATTTGATCGAGAAGGTTACACCAAAGATCCTTGTCATGGGGAAGAGCCTATTTCTCTTCCCAGAGCCCGTGCGCGAGCTTTCCCAGGTTTGCCAGGAACATAATGTTCGAATCATCTACGACGGGGCCCATGTCTTGGGCCTGATTGCGGGCAAGCGGTTTCAAGATCCCTTAAAGGAAGGGGCCTTCTTGATGACAGCCAGCACCCATAAGACCTTCTTCGGTAGCCAACGGGGGATCATCTTGAGCAATATGGAACAAGAGTACTGGCGCAAGATCGATAGAGGCGCCTTTCCCGGATCCTCCAGCAACCACCATCTTGATACCCTTGCTCAAATGGCCACCTGCACGTACGAGATGATGGAATACGGCGAGCAATACGCCGAGGACACCATCAGAAATGCCAAGGCCCTTGCCTCGGCCCTGGACCGATTCGGGTTTGACGTTCAGGCGAGGGAGTTCGGTTATACCGAAAGCCATCAAGTTGCCGTTAACGTCAAGGCATTTGGCGGAGGGGAAAAGGTTTCCAGGACCCTTGAAATCCATGACATCATCCTGAATATGAATCTGTTGCCCCACGAACCCCTCAGCGCCCACGACCACCCGGACGGAATCAGGATTGGAGTACAGGAGATGACGCGATTCGGCATGGGAGAGGAGGAGATAGCCCGCATCGCTGAACTTATGAAGGAGTGTATCATCGAGAAGAGATCGGTCAAGGAGGAGGTTAATCGGTTCAGGTCAAAATACCAGGAGGTTAAATACAGCTTCGATGAGCTCGTACGGAGAAAACCAGGCCCGGTGGAGATGACGGCGACATAACGGAGGGCAAGCAAAGGATGGGCGGTAGAGGGAGATAGTGCCTGTGGATGTCTGATAGTCTCTCAACCTTATGTAAGGCCTGCAAGAGCCATGATCCCGAGCAAATCGGGACATGGCTTTTCCTTTTTGGTGATTACATGTTGTGGCTTGTGAGATGGCCAGAGGTGCGGGGTGTTGGAGGCTTCGGGGACCTTTGCCGAGGGGGCTCATTTTTTTGTCAAGAGTGGGAAAATTCTTGCTTGCCATGTTTCCCGATTGGTAGTATGTAGAGTGCCTTTTGCTGAGATGACTCCTCGTGAGACCCTATAGACGAGCGAAGGGATTGCGTTAGTCACAAAAGGAGCCCTTGATGGTTGATGATATTCAATACCTGAGAAACATAGGTATCAGTGCCCATATTGATTCAGGTAAGACGACCCTGACAGAGAGAATACTCTACTATACAAAGAGGATATCTGCCGTCCATGAGGTAAAGGGAAAGGATGGCGTTGGTGCTACCATGGATTCCATGGAGTTGGAAAAGGAGCGGGGTATTACCATTTCCTCTGCTGCTACCTACTGTGAATGGAAAGACCATAGGATAAATATCATAGATACACCCGGACATGTGGACTTCACCATTGAGGTTGAGCGCTCTCTGAAGGTCCTGGATGGGGCCGTTCTGGTTCTCTGTGCTGTGGGAGGTGTGCAATCCCAGACCATTACGGTTGACCGACAGATGAACCGGTATAAGGTACCCAGGGTGGCCTTTATCAATAAATGTGATCGGGCAGGGGCTGATCCATACCGTGTTGTAGCCCAGCTCCGCCAGAGATTGAACCATAATGCCGTACTCATGCAGATACCCATAGGACTGGAAGGGGGTTTCTCCGGTGTGATAGATCTGGTCTCCATGAAGGCGATCTGTTTTGAGGGGCCCTTTGGAGAGGAGGTTAAGGAAGGAGAGATTCCATCTTTCCTCCTGGATGAGGCCGTTTCGAAAAGAGAGGAGTTGCTGGAGGCCGCCTCCATGTCTTCCGATGAATTGATGGAGGCTATTCTGGATGGCAGTGTCAGCGAGGAACTGATACATGCGGCGGTAAGGGAAGGGACCATCTCAAGGGAGCTAACTCCTGTCTTTATCGGGTCAGCGTATAAAAACATGGGCGTTCAGCCCCTACTCGATGCCGTTGCCAACTATCTCCCTTCACCGGCGGAGGCGGAAAACAGTGCGCTGGATATGGATGATGAGGAAAAGGAGGTATTGCTCTCCTCGGATCCGGATGACCCCCTGGTGGCCCTGGCCTTCAAACTGGAGATAACCCCCTATGGGCAACTCACCTATCTCAGGATCTATCAGGGGGGTATAGGCAAAGGTGATGATCTGGTAAATACCAGGACAAGAGAAAAGCTCAAGGTGGGAAGGCTGGTGAGGATGCATGCTGACGAAATGGAGGATATCCCCGGAGCCAGAGCTGGCGATATTGTGGCCCTTTTCGGGGTTAGCTGCTTTTCCGGGGATACATTTACCGATGGCCACGTAAACTATAGCATGACTTCAATGTTTGTTCCGGAACCGGTGATTTCCATGAGCATATCACCAAAGGACAATAGATCTGACACCAATATGGCCAAGGCCCTCGCCCGCTTTGTCAGGGAAGACCCTACCTTCCAGTCCCGGGTAGATGGGGAATCCGGCCAAACCATTATCTCCGGGATGGGGGAATTGCATCTTGAGATCTATCTGGAGAGAATGAAGAGGGAATTTGGGGCGCAGGTGGATACGGGGATTCCCCAGGTGGCCTATCGGGAGACCATCTCACGGCGGGCGGAGTTTGATTACGTCCATAAGAAGCAGACAGGCGGGGCAGGTCAGTACGGGAGAGTTGCCGGAATCATGGAACCCTCAGAAGAGGGTGGTTATGAATTTATAAGCAAGGTGAAGGGGGGCGTCATTCCTTCGGAGTTTATTCCTGCTGTTGACAAGGGCTTCCAGTCGTGTCTCAAGAAGGGCCTCCTGATAGGATTTCCGGTTCTCGGGATGAGGATTACGATCAATGACGGAAAACACCATGCAGTTGACTCCTCTGAGAGGGCATTTGTCCAGGCAGCTATCGGCGCCTTTAAGCAGGCCTACCCAAGGGCCAAACCCGTGATACTGGAGCCGATGATGAAGGTATCGGTAGAGAGTCCCTCTGAGTTCCAGGGAAATGTTATGTCTTCTATCAACCAGCGCAGGGGCCTGATCATGAGCTCGGCGGAAGATGGGGTGTTTACAGCCGTTGAGGCCGAGGTTCCTCTCGCCGAGATGTTTGGATACGCTACTACCCTGAGATCTTTAAGCCAGGGAAAGGCAGAGTTTAGCATGGAGTTTTCCAGGTATGCAAAGGTACCCGAATCACTGGCAGAGGAGCTAATGTCAAGGTATAAAGAAAGATCAAGAAGGAGAGAGCCATGAATGATTTCCTAAGGGTCAGCCCTTTAAAGATACTGGAGGGGTCTCCCTATAAGGAATTGGGCAAGGGTAATCTAGGGGTTCTCATGGCCCGGGCAGGCGTTGGCAAGACATCATGCCTCATCCATATTGCATTTGATAAGCTCTTTCGTGGGGGGAAACTCGTACATCTTTCCCTCAAGGATGCACCGGAAAAGATTACCTCTTATTACCATGTTATCCTCTCCGATCTTGTTAAGGTTCTTAATATTGAGAATGAGTATGAGGTGCGGACCCGCCTGGATGAAAACAGGATAATCCTCGCCTATCTAAAGGAAAGCTTCGACCTCGGCAGGCTTCGGAAGAGCCTTGGGAATCTGGTAAAAGAGATCGATTTCGCGCTGGATACCCTCGTGGTTGATGGTGTTGATTTCGCAGAGGCCGGGAGGGGAATGTTTGAGGGATTTAAAGCTATAGCCAAAGAGTTTGACCTCGAGGTGTGGTTTTCGGCCCTCTCACACAGGCATATTACCGAGGTAAATGAACGAGGGATTCCTTTTCCCTGTAACACCCTGGATGACCTCTTCAGCATCATTATCCAGTTGCATTCGACCCAATCAGGGGTCTTCTTAAGGCTTTTGAAAAACCACGATAGTGAAGCCCTGTCTGATGCAATGGTAAGGCTTGATCCAAACAACTTTCTGGCCATAGAGTAGGTGGAGGATTTTTTTCTTGCATCTGAGAATTCGCAGGGTATAACGTGTCTGTCAGGTAGGAAGGAAATCAACGCCAAAAAAGGGAGACCATTGTGAAGATTGTGATGATTGGGGGAGGTGGTGCATGTATTGTCTGCGCGAACACCCTCAGACTCCTGGGTAACCGGGCACAGATTGATATTTACACACGAAGGGACAGGACTGCCTATACACCATGTGAACAGCCATTTGTTCTCAGGGATACATTATCCTTTGAGGATATGTTTTATGCTACCCCACCATGGTTTGAAAAAAAGACAATAGGGTTACATACAGAAAAAGAGGTAGAGGCTATTGATAGGGAAAAGAAGGTTATCAAGGTAGATGGGGAAGAAGTGCCCTATGACATATTGGTAATCAATACCGGGGCTATTAGTAACATGCCAGCCATCCCAGGACTTGAGGGAGATAGGGTACACTACCTTACTACAGAGCTGCGATATGCCACTACCATACAATCTATTATGCCCGAGGGAAGAAGCGTTGTAATTCTCGGTGGAGGGGTGATAGGGCTTGAAATGGCTGAAACGCTGTTAAGAAAAGGTTATTCATCTGTCTCCGTAATTGTCTCTTCCAACAGCCTTCTCTCTCAGCAACTTGACCCTGATATGGGTGAAAAACTGAATCCTCTTATTACAGGTGAAGGCGTCTCGCTCCACTTCTCTACGTCTGTTGTCAGGGCAGAGCGCGGGAAAAACAACATCAAGCTCGTTCTCTCAAACGGGGAAACAGTTGAAGCAGACTGGGTCCTGGTTGCCAAAGGGATTGTTCCGAATGTGGAGGTGGCAAAAAGGGCTGGATTGAATATCGGTACAACTGGTGGAATTGAGGTGAATCAGTACCTTCAAACAAGTGATCCATCCATATACGCAGCAGGAGATTGTATTGAGGGATGGTATATGCTAAATGGAAGAAAGATGGTTACTGCCTTGGCAACCCACTCCAACAGGAACGGCAGAGTCATAGGGCGGAACATCCACTTTGGCAATATCGTGCCCTTCTTGGGCTCACTAAACACATTCGGGACAGAGATCTTTGGAACGACCGTTGTATCCGTGGGGATAACGGAGAGTGCAGCCGGGAAAGAGGGGTTGGACGTACTATCGTTAGTGAGGAAGGGGACAACGCGGAAGAAGATGTTTGGAGGGGAGGATTTCTGGGCCAAGTTGATTGCTGATCCAGCTAAACAGACATTACTTGGGGCCCAGATGCTGGGTCCAAGGGAGGTCAGCAGGATTGGTGAGAGGATTATCCTGATGATAGGTGAAGAGATTTCCCTGGCAAGGATCTCTCAGTATGAGACTATCTTCAGCCCTCCCCTCAGCAATGCCTATGATCTGATAACAAACCAGGTGGATATCCTCATCACTGATTTGCAAAAGATAGGGGGATCGGTTACGTGGTGATGCCTGTTGACGGTTGTCAGTGGTTTCCGTAGAAAAGGACCGCAGAATCCGTTGACTCATTCAAGTAGGGAAAAAGGGCGTTACATATTCTCTGACTGGTGGAAGATAAAAATGCACCTGACTACTGACAACGCACAGCGGACGGTACCTGTTGGATGCATTAGGCTAGGAGGCCAGGCGCCGATAGGTATCTACCGACAGTAAATTAAGGCTAAAGGAAATAGGAAAATGTCTAAGGTATGTGAAATATGCGGTAAGGGGCCGGTTTCAGGCCACAATGTGAGTCATGCCCACAACAAGACCAAGAGACGCTGGCATCCAAACCTTCAAACGGTGAGGGTCAAAACAGAAGGCGGGACAAAAAAAATGAGGGTCTGCACCAGGTGCCTAAGAACCGGGCTGGCCCATAGGTAAGCACTCGGCGGTAAGCACGTTCTATCGAGACTCACCCTGCTTCATACTGCCTACTCCATAATGCATACTGTTTTTTCAAATCCGTTCCACCTTCAGGACCTCCTTGATCTTCTTTATCTTTGAAATAATGTCCCTTAATTGATTGTAGTCGGAAACCTCAATGGTAAAGGTGGATATCCCCTTTTTATCAACTGTTGTCCGGACATCCGCGTCTATGATATTGGCCTCGTTCTGGGCAATTATGGCACTCATATTGGCCAGCATACCCGGTTTAGAGATATTGGTGACCTTTAATCTGGCCAGGTAATTCACATCTTCGGAACGTTCCCACTCGACCTCCACGAGCCGATCCGGGTCAACCTCCCTAATATGCCGGCAGGCTTTTGCATGGATGGTGACCCCCCTTCCCCTGGTAATGAAACCGATAACCGGTTCTCCTGGTAGGGGTTGACAGCACTTTCCAAAGCGAACGAGCATGTCACTCATCCCCTTAACCTTGATCCCGGCCTCCGCCCTCTTTCTCTTTATCCTGTGAACGATCTTCTGGACAAGGCCCTCTGATTTTTCCTCCTTTATCTCTACAGGGGGGATAAGCCGATTCAAGACCTGCTTTGCCGAGATTTTGCCATAGCCGACACTGGCCAGCAAATCATCCACACTCTTCAGCGAGAATCTGTGGATCACGTCTGAAATCTGTTCGTTGCTGATGAGCCTGGATAGATTAAGATTGACTTTTCTAAGCTCCTTTTCCAGGATATCCCTGCCAATAGCTATGCTCTCTTTTCTCTCTTCTCTTTTTATCCACTGTCTGATCCTGGTCCTGGCCGTGGACGACTTGACAAAATTAAGCCAGTCTTTACTGGGTTTATGATTCTTGGAGGTAATAATTTGGACTATGTCACCGGTCTTGAGCTGATAGCTTAAGGGGACTATTCTCTCGTTTACCTTGGCACCTATGCAGGTGTCTCCTACCTCTGAATGGATACTATAGGCAAAATCAACCGGGGTCGCTCCCTTGGGAAATTCCTTGACCTCCCCTTTCGGCGTAAAGACATAGACCTCGCCGCTGAAAAGGTCGAGTCTAACTGTTTCTAAGAATTCCTTTGGGTCGGTGAGGCTTTCCTGCCATTCTACCAGGTGTCTCATCCATGCATATTGCTGCCTGTCCATCTCTTTCCCGGACTCATCTCCCTCTTTATACCTCCAGTGAGCGGCGATTCCGTCTTCGGCAATTCTATCCATGTCCCATGTCCTTATCTGTATCTCCATTCTCTCTCCCAGAGGGGTGATTACCGTGGTGTGCAACGACTGATACATATTTGCCTTCGGTAGAGAGATATAATCCTTGAAGCGACCTGTCACCGGTTTCCACATGGAATGGATCAGGCCTAAGACCTCATAGCACTCCCTTGCAGAATTCACTATTATCCTGAAGGCCAGGACATCATAGACCTGATCTATATTCAGATCCTGCTCCATCATCTTTTGATAGATGCTAAAGAAATGCTTATTCCTTCCCTTTATCGTGGCCTTTATCTTGGCCTCGCGTAATTTCTTAGATAGGATCTCCTTTGTGTCCTTGATAAATTTCTCCTGACTTTCTCGCCTCTGGGCAATCCCCATCCTTATGTCCTCGTAGATCTTTGGCTCGAGATAGAAAAGGGAGAGATCCTCCAAGGTTGACTTGAGCCAGTAGATACCCAGTCTTCCAGCCAGAGGTGCATAGATATCAAGGGTCTCCCGTGCAATTACTTCCTGCTTCTCAGGGGATTGAAAGCCAAGGGTCTCCATATTATGCAATCGATCTGCCAATTTAACCAGAAGGACCCTGATATCAGTTGCCATGGCAATAATCATCTTTCTTATGTTCTCAGCCTGCTGTTCCTCCTTGCTCAAGAACTGTATTTTACTGATCTTGGTAACACCATCTACTATGGTAGCCACCTGCTCGCCGAATAGGTATTCGATATCCTCCGGTTCAGCCAGTGTATCCTCAACCGTATCATGGAGAAGGCCAGAGGCAATACTCACCTCGTCCATCTTCATCCTGGCAAGAATTCCAGCGACTTCCAAGGGATGGGAAAGGTAGGGTTCCCCTGATAGACGGACCTGCTCCTTGTGGACCTTGGCTGAATAGACGTATGCCTTTTCAACGAGACCTATATCTGCGGCAGGATGATAAGAAAGGAGCTTTGATGTTATGTCATCTAAGCGAATCATAGAGGCCCTGGACAACCTCCTTTACCGCTTGAGGGGCCTTATTCACCGGTATTAGTCTGAGATCCGGGTTGGAGCGTAACTTGATCTCAATGGCATGGCTCTCAAGTGTTCTTAAACTGACCGTGACCCTTACTGGTGTGCCCAGAAGGTCGGCGTCCTTGAGTTTGAAACCCGGCCGTTCATCCCTGTCATCGAGAAACGCTGTCAGGCCCAGATCACTAAGCTGTTGATATAGGTTTCCGGCTACCTCCAGAACACGGGCTTCATGCATTTCAAGGGGTAGAATCGTTACCTCAAAGGGGGAAATAGATATGGGAAAGATAATGCCATCCTCGTCGTGACTCTGCTCTATAGCTGCCGCCACAGTTCTGCCAATACCTATCCCATAACACCCCATAACAAAGGGCGTTTCCTTGCCATTCTTATCCAGAAAATTGGCCTTGAGGGCCTTACTGTACTTGGTGCCGAGCTTGAAGACATGACCGACCTCTATCCCCCTGCCGAACAGCAATTCGCCACCACACCTGGGGCATGAATCAGAGGGGGTTATCACCCTTAGGTCTGCATAGTGCTCCACCTGAAAATCCCTGCCTTCATTTACATTGAGGATATGCTTATCATTCTCGTTTGCCCCCATTACCATGTTTTTCATTTCCCTGAGGGCAAAATCAGCCACTATCCTTACCTGTAAACCAATGGCTCCGGCGAAGCCCATTGGGGCACCGGTCACATCAAATACCGTTTCTGGATCTGCCATAGCAAGCTCTTCAACGTTAAGGACATTTCGTAGTTTGGCCGTGTTCAGTTCATGATCCCCCCTTACCAAGGCAGCTATTGGTCCATGCTCCGTTTGATAGATGAGGGTTTTGACCAGTTTTTCGGGCCTCACGGATAGAAATCTCGTTACCTCATCCACGGTTCTCATTCCCGGTGTATCGACAACCCGCAGCTCTTTTTCTCCCTCGGTAGATCGGGAATCATCCTGCCTTGGCAGTAACTCCGCCTTCTCCAAGTTGGAGGCATAGTGACAATTCCGGCAGCTTACAATATCATCCTCACCGGTATCTGAGAGGACCATGAACTCATGGGAAAAACTCCCGCCTATAGGCCCTGTATCGGCCTCGACCGCCCGGAATTTCAGTCCGCACCTTCTAAAGATAGCCTCATATGCCACATACATCCTCTCATAACTTCGGTTGGCCCCCTCTTCATCAATATCGAAGCTATAGGCATCCTTCATAATGAATTCCCGGGCCCTCATGACTCCAAATCGCGGCCTAATCTCATCCCTGAACTTTGTCTGGATCTGATACAGGTTGATGGGCAGTTGCTTGTATGAATGAATCTCCCTTCGCACCAGGTCAGTAATTACCTCCTCGTGGGTTGGGCCCAGGCACGATTCCCTGTTGTGTCGATCCCTGAACCGTAGGAGCTCTGGCCCATAGTGATCCCATCGACCGCTCTCCATCCATAGATCACCGGGTTGCACCCCTGGAAGCAAGAGTTCAATAGCACCAGCCCTATCCATCTCTTCCCTGACAATGTCTTCCACCTTTTTGAGGGCCCTCCAGCCAAAGGGAAGATAGGTATAGATTCCTGCTGCCAGCTTTCTGATCATTCCGGCCCTGAGCATTAACTGGTGACTTAAGATCTCGGCCTCGGCCGGTATCTCTTTGAGTGTAGGAGTAAAGAATTGTGAATATCGCCTTGAAAGAGTTGCCATAATGTAGGTAACGTCATTCGTCATTTGTTTAGTAAGGAGGTCTCTGACTATTAATGTCATTTACCAATGACAGATGACTGTTGACTCATGACATTCACTTTAGTTAACCATCTGTTTGACTTCTCTGATAAGTACCGCCGCCAGATCTGGCTCAGGCACTTTCTTAATCAATCGACCCTTCTTAAACAATGTGCCATGGCCCTGTCCGCCGGCAATGCCAATGTCGGCCTCTTTTGCCTCTCCGGGCCCATTGACGACACATCCCATGATAGCCACCTTGAGAGGTGTCGTAATCTGATTCAGGGCGTTTTCAATCGTTTCGACCAAGGTAAAAAGATCTATCTGACACCTTCCGCAGGTAGGGCAGGATATGATTTCCACTCCCCTCTGCCTCAGACACAGGGCCTTCAGAATTTCATACGCGACCTTGACTTCAGCAACCGGATCGTGTGTTAGAGAAACCCTGATGGTATCTCCTATTCCCTCTGACAGCAGCAGACCAATCCCCAGGGAGTTCTTAACGGTCCCTGATATGAGGCTCCCGGCCTCGGTTACACCTAAGTGTAAGGGATAGTCAACCTTGTCGCTCAGAAGCCTGTATGCCGATATCATGTGCAGGACATCCGATGATTTCAGGGAGATCTTGATAAGGTGGAAATCCAAATCCTCCAGGATTCGTACGTGATTCATGGCACTCTCAACCATAGCCTCTGGTGTCGGGTGACCGTACTTTCTCAGGACAGCCTTGTTGAGAGAGCCGGAGTTAACCCCTATCCTTATGGGAATGGCTTGAGATCCGGCAGCGGCGACAATCTCACGTATCTTTTTCCTTCCACCAATGTTGCCTGGATTCAATCGTAGGCCATCGGCTCCGTTCTCCAAGGCAGCCAAAGCGAGCCGGTAATCAAAATGAATATCGGCAATAATCGGGAGGGATGTCTGAGACCTTATCGCTTTAAGGGCGGCGGCTGCCTCCATATCTGGCACTGCCAGGCGAACAAGCTCACAGCCAGCACACCTGAGCCGGTCTATCTGTTTTATGGTGGCAGCAACATCCTGAGTTGGGGTATTGGTCATGGACTGCACCACCACCGGAGCTCCACCGCCTATTTTTACCCCACCGATGTCTATTTGTTTGCTGTAACGTCGCTTCATATGTTGCGGGACAAGTCGATAAGTTCCAAAAGCATTGGATTTTAGGTAGCCTTATCTTCTTGTTTGTCCCTCTGTCCACAAGGTTTTGTGCACGGCGTAGAATCAAACATAACCACGGATCGTATTTTGAAGGTAACTAAAAAGCTATACCATGTCAAGGTGATTTCCCGTCATCGTTACCTTACCGTAAGAATAGGTAACCCTTCATCAGAAGAGATGTTTAGCCGGGTACGAGCAATTTCCTGCAGCCCATATCTACAGGCAAAGGGGGAGGTGGCCAATGTCTCATTGTTGAGGCACAACTGACCGTTGAGAATTGACCACGGATATTACCGGGGCGGGCCCCGGTTGATTGGCAAAGATTTTCCCTTGCACTACGGTCCCAAATTCTGGTACATTTGTAGAAATAAGTGGGTAAAATCTATATAGAAAATCTAAGATCTATAAGACGCATCTCAAAGGAGGAAGACATGGCTGAAAAAGAAATACAGGGCCCAGGGTTTACGGTAAGAGATAAAAGGACTTTTGATAGTCAGGGAAAGGTAAAGGAATCGGTAAAGGCTGAAAAGGAAGAGGATAGGAAGACAGAGAAGGGCAGAGAGGAGACGAAGCAGGGGGATACTGCGCCCTTGCCAGAAGTCAATTTTTCCTCCTTCCTTCTCTCACTGAGCTCTTCAAGCCTCCTTCACCTTGGCGAAATTGCAGATCCGCAGTCGGGAGAGAAAAAGAAGGATCTGGCATTAGCTAAACAATCGATTGATATCATTAGCCTCCTGAGGGACAAGACCAAGGGCAATCTTACCCAAGAGGAGGAAAAGCTCATGGATCATCTTCTCTACGATCTCCGCATGCGTTTTGTCAAAGCAAGCGAATAATGACGCCATCCACACCTGCGAATGAAAAACCGGACTCTCCTTCCCTCAATCAGGCCGCCATTGAAATGTTGGCCCCGGCCAAACTAAATTTGATGCTAAAGATCACAGGACAGAGGGTTGATGGGTATCATGAGTTGGTGTCTATACTCGTTCCCGTGGCCCTCTATGACAAGCTAACGATAAGCAAGCAAGAAAAGGGAATAGAGGTTTATTGGAGTGGCAGGGAATTGCCCAAAGGCCAAAACAATCTGGTTAATAGGGCGGCTGCCTCTTTTTTTGAAAAAGCAGGGATCAGGAAGGGGGCCAGGATCACAGCAATCAAAGAGATACCTCTCGCTTCTGGTCTGGGCGGTGGCAGCAGTGATGCTGCGGCAACAATGAAAGGACTTAACCAGCTCTGGGGGAGTCCTCTCTCGAATGGAGATCTTGAAGGACTTGCCCTTTCTCTCGGCGCGGATGTTCCATTCTTTCTTCTCCAGAGGCCGGCCATAGCTAGGGGGATTGGGGAAATACTCGAACCAATAAGAGATTTTCCTTCGTTTTGGTATGTTATTGTTAGTCCGAAGCTCATGGTCTCAACAACATGGGCCTACGAAAGGGTCAAATTGAAGTTGACAAGGAAGGAGATCCAGAATATAATCAATACTTCTGAAAAGGCCATTTTCAACATCTCAGAGCTGCTTTCCAATGATCTTGAAAGGATTACCCTTGGAAAGTACCCGTTTCTTCATTCAATTAAGGACTCCTTAATAGAGTTAGGTGCCCTGGGTGCGTTGATGACTGGTAGTGGCCCGAGCCTCTTTGGCCTTTTTGACTCAGCTGAAAAAGCACACGAGGCTGGCAAGATTCTAACGGGCCAATGGCGGAAAGGAGATGTGTTTGTGGTTCAAGGATTGGGCTAGATATCCGTCTTTGGCGTACTCACTGTAAGATGAAGAATGCAGTCTAAGAAACGCGAAAGAGGAGAAAAACAAAATCAGGTTCTGACTTCAATTTAATATTTGCAATTTGAATTTTGCAGTGGAGCCAAGCGACTTGTTGGGGTGTCGTCAAGCGGTAAGACACGGGCCTTTGGAGCCCGCATTCGGAGGTTCGAATCCTCCCACCCCAGCCAAGAAAGAGAATCATTGCTACATTCGAGGACAAAAAGAGGAAGGGCTCATGGAGGACCTCATTGATGGTTTGAAGGTATTTGGTGGTACATCCAACCCAAACCTAACCAAGGAGGTGTGTGATTATCTCAATATCCTTTCTGGGAAGATGCTCAACAAGGTCTTTAGCGATGGAGAAATTCGGGTCGAGATCGATGAAAACGTGAGAGGAATAGACACCTTTATCCTTCAGTCCACGTGTAGCCCGGTTAATGATAACCTCATGCAGCTCCTGATAATTACTGATGCACTCAGAAGGGCCTCTGCCAAAAGCATAACAGCCGTAATCCCTTACTACGGTTATGCCAGGCAGGATAAGAAGGTCAAGCCACGGGTTCCTATAAGTGCAAAGCTTGTAGCTGATCTGATAACCGCAGCAGGGGTGAATCGAGTAATCTCAATTGATCTTCATGCCGGGCAGATCCAGGGATACTTCAATATACCTGTAGACAATTTATTCGCAGCCCCTATTGTCCTGAACTACATTCGGAGGCATTTTGAAAACAATCTATCGATAATTTCTCCTGATGCTGGGGGCGTGGAGAGGGCACGGGCGTTTGCCAAGAGACTTAATGCCTCTTTGGCCATAATAGATAAGAGAAGAGATGAACCTAATGTTGCCGAGGCCATGAACATAATTGGGGATGTAAAAGGAAAAACAGCTGTTATTGTTGACGACATGATTGATACAGCCGGGACGCTTGTTCAGGCTGCTCGTGCATTAATCAAAGATGGGGCAGCACACGTTTACGCCTGCTGCACCCATCCGGTCCTCTCTGGTAATGCTATAGCAAGGATAGAGGAATCGCCTATTGAATCCCTGGTAGTGACAGATACAATTCAATTAAATCAAGAGGCACATGAGTGCTCCAAGATTACGGTTGTTTCCGTGGCAGAGATCTTGGGAGAGGCCATAAAGAGAGTATACTTCTCAAGATCTGTCAGTTCCTTATTTGTTTAAAGGCGCACTTTTCTTAGTTTGATTAGTTCAGTTTGTTAGGTTGCCATGGGAGTAAGCCAATGCAACAAATAAGGCCAAGTGAACAGTTGTAACTCAGGTGAGCTATTGGAGCTAGTATATGGCTACTATGCAATTAGACACTACAGTAAGAACCAAGACCGGTAAAGGCCCGGCCCGGAAGTTGAGAAGTGCGGGCAGGCTTCCCGCCATATTTTATGGACCAAAAGCAGATCCCATCATGCTTTCTTTGGATTATCCAGAGCTCAAAAAGATGCTCAAAGGAAAGTCCGCTGAAAGCATAATACTTGATCTCAGGATAGATTCCGATAGAAAGAGCCAATCCAGGAAGGTCATGATAAAGGAGATACAGAGGGATCCGGTTACAAGGGATTACCTTCATGTGGATCTTTATGAGATAGCCATGGAAAAAGAACTAGAGGTGGATATTCCTGTTTCTCTGATAAACACGCCAATAGGAGTAACTAACGGAGGTGTTTTACAGCAGATCCGGAGGGAGTTAGGGGTGTCGTGCTTGCCAAAAGATCTGGTAGACAAGCTAGAGATCGATGTATCTGGTCTTGATATCGGACAGTCGCTTCATATAGAGGATGTCTCTTTTCCTCCGGGGTTGAAATCAACAGAGGATTCGAGTCTCACGATTGCCACCGTGGTTGCCCCGACCACAATTGCCGAGGCAGAGGAAGAGGTAGCGGCAGAGGAGGAAGGGATAGAGGAAACCGAAGGTGAGGAAATAGAAGGCGAAGAGGAATCGTAAGGGCATATACCTGATAGTAGGGCTCGGCAATCCGGGTATTCGATACAAAAGCAGTAGACATAACCTTGGGTGTAAGGCGGTTGATCTTTTTTGTAGAGAAATAGGCCTTCATTTGTCTGATCAACGCTTCCAAGCCTTAAGCACAAGCACGAATTATGACGATGAGAAGATAGTGTTGTCCTGTCCACAAACCCTTATGAATAGATCCGGGCTTGCAGTCAAGGACTTAGTAGAATACTACAAGCCGGGGATCGGAACCATAATGGTTGTCCATGATGATATTGATTTAGATGTCGGCCGGATCAGGATTGTCCGCGGAGGGGGAGCAGGAGGTCATCATGGGGTAGAGTCTGTGATCTCTCATCTTGGAACAAATGGATTCAACAGGATCAAGATCGGAATAGGGCGTCCAAGATATGATGAACCAATCGAGGATTTTGTTTTGAATCCACTGTATAACGATCAACAGAAAACAATCGAGGATGTCCTTCGTGTGGTAACGGAGGCCATGAGATCATTCATTTTGGATGGAGTGGATGTGGCCATGAATAACTTCAATTCTTTGACCGTGATGAAAAGGGAGGCAGAAAGGTAGTGCAAGGTTTAACTATTTACGCTCCTTATTTGGGGGTACTGGGCCTGTTAATCGCTTATTTCATATATCTCTATGTAAAGAAACATCCCAACGGAAGCCAGGCAATGAAGGATCTGGAGGAAATGATCCATTCCGGAGCCATGGCCTTTTTGAAGAGAGAGTATTCGGCTCTGCTGTTTTTCATAGCCATTGTTTTTCTCTTACTGGGGTTCGGCATATCCTGGAGAACGGCTATTGCCTTTGTGACTGGAGCATTCTGTTCTATGTTGGCGGGATTTTCAGGTATGAGTGCTGCTACCAAAGGTAATTCGCGAACAGCAGATGCAGCTAATAGATACGGGCAGGCCAGGGCCCTTAACATCTCTTACTTTTCTGGCTCAGTAATGGGCCTTTCCGTAGCCAGTCTCGGTCTTCTTGGGCTTGGTTTCTGGTTCTGGTACTATGGAGGTGATCCGGAAACCGCCCAATATATTAATGGGTTTGCCATGGGAGCAAGCTCAATTGCTCTCTTTGCGAGGGTTGGCGGTGGTGTCTACACAAAGGCAGCAGATGTTGGAGCTGATCTGGTAGGAAAGGTGGAGGCTGGCATCCCTGAGGATGACCCCCGAAACCCCGGGGTTATCGCAGACAATGTGGGTGACAATGTGGGCGATATCGCCGGGATGGGGGCGGACATATTTGAATCCTATGTTGGCTCTGTAATTGCCACCATCGCAATTGGGGCCACCCTTGCTATCAACACACCGGAGGCCCTTGCCGCATTTGTTAAAGGCTTCCCCATACTGAACGGTCTGTCCGCCGAGGTCATCAAACTGAAATACATGGCCATGCCCATCCTTGTTGTTATGGCAGGATTACTGAGTTCGTTTGTGGGGGTGTTCTCTATCAAGATCTTTCAGGCCGGAAACCCGGCCGGTGCCCTGCGGTATACAACCTTTGTGGCAGCCGGTATTTTCGTAATCTTGACTGCTATCATTACCAATTCTATCGGCATGCCCTGGGGAGCATTCTGGGCCATCTTTTCCGGCCTTGTCTGTGGCATCGCAATCGGCCTTTTGGCAGAGTATTATACCTCTGGACCCCCGATCAGGCGTATTGCCCGTCAATCGGTTACTGGCCCCGCGACCGTAATCATAGCCGGGCTTGCTGTGGGTATGCAATCTACCTATCTCCCCATACTCGGCATCTGTGCGGCCACCTTTATCGGATTTAAGGCCGCGGGGATTTACGGCGTAGGTCTTTCTGCAGTGGGAATGCTGGCAACAGTTGGTGCTACCATGACCGTTGATGCATATGGACCGATAGCAGACAATGCTGGAGGCATATCAGAAATGTCGGGCCTTGGCCCTGAAACCAGAAAGATCACCGATGGCCTTGATGCCCTTGGCAACACGACTGCTGCCATAGGTAAAGGTTTTGCCATCGGTTCTGCTGCGTTGACTGCGCTGGCCCTCTTTGTTGCATATACCCAGGCAGCGGGCCTAAAGATAATAGATATAAAGAACCCCATGGTAGTAATAGGTGTTTTTATTGGCGGTATCGTGCCTATGCTTTGCGCAGCCCTGACCATGACCTCAGTGGGTAAGGCTGCCTTCAGTATAGTGGAGGAGATACGACGTCAGTTCAGGGAAATTCCTGGGCTTCTTGAGGGGAAAGAAGGAGTTAAGCCAGATCCAGCAACCTGTGTGTCCATCGCAACCGGGGCAGCCCTCAGGAGGATGGTGGCACCAGGCCTGGTTGCCGTTCTTACCCCTGTGGCAGTTGGTATCCTCTTGGGAAGGGAGACGCTGGGCGGAATGCTTGTCGGTGCTACGGCCATGGGTGCATTTCTTGCCCTTTTCATGGCCAATGGGGGCGGTGCCTGGGATAATGCCAAGAAATACATAGAATCAGGTAACTTAGGAGGCAAGGGTAGTGATAACCATAAGGCTGCTGTAGTTGGTGATACCGTAGGTGATCCTTTCAAGGATACCTCGGGACCAGCAATGAATATCTTAATTAAATTGATGTCGGTCGTGTCCCTTGTAATCGCACCAGTACTACCCGTGATTGGCTTGTTCTTGAGATAGAACTATTGTAAGCCTCAGTCCGCCTGCGGCGGACCTCATTTTGGAACTATTGGGTTTTCTCGATTGAATATCTAACTACTTAAGGTAACAGGAGGTAACAATGTTTAAGGTAGGGGATTTGGCAGTGTATCCAGCACATGGTGTTGGGATTATCGAGAGAATTGAGAATAGGAAGATTTCAGGTTGTCAGGAAGATTTTTTTGTCATGAGAATACTTGAAAACAACATGATTATTATGATCCCATCTTCAAACGCTGAAAATGTTGGACTCAGACAAATTATAGGCCAAACCGAGGTGCTGAAGGTTTACTCCATACTGAAAGAGAGGGATATGTCCGTAGACGATAATCAGACCTGGAACAGACGTTATAGAGATTATATGGACAAAATCAAGAGCGGCTCTGTGTTTGAGATTGCAGAAGTCTATCGCGACTTAAGTACAATACAGCAGGACAAAGAGCTATCCTTTGGGGAAAGAAAGATGTTGGATACAGCCCGAAGTTTGCTTGTAAAGGAGATCTCCCTTGCCAAGAACATGAAGGAAGAGGATGTGGAAAGAGATATTCAATCGAATCTCTTTGTACAGACCGTGGATAAAGAGTAAGGCCTGCGTTACTAGCGCATTGTGACAAACAGTAGAGAGAAGACTTTTATCTTTCATCAACCATCCGCAGATATAGATGTAAGGCTTGACAGATTTCTCTCCGCTAACAGGGATGTGGATTTATCCAGGGCCAGGGTTCAGAATCTCATTAAGACCGGTGCAGTAACGGTTAATGGTGAGAGGAAAAAGCCCAGTTATCAGCTAAGACCTGGCGACAGGATAAAGATCTCATTTTTGCACCCATCAGCCCTTCTGGAGTCATCTGAGAACATTGAGTTTGATCTTCTTTACGAAGATGACTCGATTCTGGTAGTCGACAAACCTCCAGGTCTGGTAGTTCATCCATGTGCTGGCCATCATACGGGGACTTTGGTCCATGGCCTTGTCCGCAGATGTAGTAATCTCTCTTCTCTTAGCGGTCCGTTGAGGCCGGGGATTGTTCACAGGCTTGATAAGGATACGTCAGGCGTGATGGTAGTGGCTAAGAGCGATCGGGTCCACAATTTCCTGGCCCATCAATTCAAGAGAAGGGAGGTAGAGAAAAGATACCTGGCCCTTGTCCACGGCAACGTGGGAAAAGAGAAGGGAATGATTGACTTCCCTGTCAGGAGGCACCCAGTAAAGAGACGAGAGATGCACGTCTCCCTTTTGGAGGGCAGAACGGCCATGACACACTGGGAGGTCATATCCGTCTTTTCCCTTGGTTTTTCACTCTTGAGGATAAGCCCCTCTACTGGCAGGACCCACCAGATAAGAGTTCATATGGCATACATGGGTTATCCGGTAGTCGGCGATCGTGTGTATGGCTACGGAAAGAGATGGTGGAGGCAGCAGTCTTCGGTAGTTAAGGAGGCCCTCACGCTGGCAAAAAGGCAGATGCTCCATGCCGCATTGTTGGGATTTGTTCATCCTGATTCAAGGAAATATGTGAAATTCGAGGCCCCGCCTCCACCGGATTTTGTCTCCCTGCTGGAATGGCTGGCAGCCAATCAAAATCAAAAATGCCATGGCAACTTGGAAAACCCTTGACATAGAGGTATTGAGGCTATATTATAGAGTTGCTTAATACATCCACAAGACATGCATCCCTTGCTGAAGCAAGTTGTTAACCCTTTCACCTTTAAAGGTCTGCTTAGTAACCGGCATTAACTCATAAATCTCAGGAATAACACGACTGTAGCAATGTACCTCACATGAGGTGTGAGACTGCCATCACCTTTTTTTTCAGAGGGGAAGAAGAGGTAGAGGAATAATATTAAATGTATCCAGATCAGGAGGGGTATAGTAGACGATGAACTTGGTTGAACTCAAAGGTAAGAACATAAGTGAATTGGTAGATATGGCTAAGACATTCGGCATTGGTGGCGCTACTGGTATGCGCAAGCAGGATCTCATATTCTCCATCTTGCAGGCCCAGACAGAACAGAATGGTGTCATTCATGGAGAAGGAGTGTTGGAGATCCTGCCAGATGGCTTTGGTTTTCTCCGGTCACCAGACTCCAACTACCTTCCCGGGCCAGACGATATGTATGTCTCACCATCCCAGATTAGACGATTCACCTTAAGGACGGGAGATACTGTTTCAGGACAGATAAGGCCACCAAAGGAGGGGGAAAGGTATTTTGCCTTGCTGAAGGTAGAGCATATCAACTTTGAAGACCCGGAAGTAGCTGCAGATAAGATACTCTTTGACAACATGACTCCTCTCTACCCGACAGAGCGAATAAAACTAGAAACAGACCCTGATAACCTTTCAACAAGGATTATGGATCTCATGACGCCACTAGGTAAAGGGCAAAGAGGACTGATTGTCTCTCCTCCTCGGACAGGAAAGACCATGCTTCTCAAAGACATTGCAAATGCAGTGACCAGGAACCACAGGGATGTATATAAGATAGTCCTCTTAATTGATGAGAGACCTGAAGAGGTTACCGATATGGCGCGCTCTGTGGAGGCTGAAGTTATTAGCTCCACCTTTGATGAGCCTCCACAACGTCATGTTCAGGTAGCTGAGATGGTTCTGGAAAAGGCCAAGAGATTGGTCGAGCATAAAAAGGATGTTCTCATTCTCTTAGATAGTATTACACGTCTGGCTCGGGCCTATAACACGGTAGTACCACCCAGTGGCAAGATTCTATCGGGGGGCGTTGATTCGAATGCTCTCCATCGGCCGAAGAGATTCTTCGGGGCTGCCAGAAACCTCGAGGAGGGAGGAAGCCTCACCATAATTGCTACCGCCTTGATTGATACAGGAAGCAGAATGGATGAGGTAATCTTTGAGGAGTTCAAAGGTACCGGTAATATGGAGGTCAATCTCGACAGAAAACTGAGCGACAGACGAATATTTCCTGCTATGGACATCAATCGTTCAGGGACAAGGAAGGAGGAACTCCTGATTGAGGAAGATGATCTCAATCGTATCTGGATTCTCCGTAAACTTCTTGCCCCTCTAACACAGGTTGATAATATGGAATTCCTATTAGAAAAGATACGTGGAACGAAGAACAATAAGGAGTTCTTGGCATCAATGAACCAATAGAAAGTTTAAAGTGAGCTAAAGTGCCTAAAGTGAGCTAAAGGTATACATAGAATTGGGAATAGGCCACTGAATAAACTTTCGGCATTTTAGGCACTTATAGATGGGAGGCTTGGAGTATGAAGAAAGACATTCATCCACCCTTTCAGAAGGCAATTGTTCACTGTGCCTGCGGTAACGAATTTGAGACCCTTTCTACTGTCAAAGAGATTAAGGTCGAGATATGTTCTCAATGTCATCCTCTCTTTACCGGGCAACAGAAGATTGTCGACTCCACGGGACGCGTTGAGCGGTTCAGACGTAAGTACCAGAAGATCGACGAAAATAGCACAAGTAACAAAAAGAAACGATGAGAGTAATTGCATATGTTCTCTCAAATTGAAGAGGCAGAAAGACGGCTCAATACCCTGGATAGTGAACTGAGTAAGCCGGAGATTATTCAGCAACAGAGCCTCTACCAGAGATATCTCAAGGAGCGTTCTAGCCTTTTGCCTATTGTAGATGCCTTCCGCAAATACAAGGTAACAAAAGAGAAGATTAAGGATACCCGCAGCCTCCTCAATGATCCTGACAGAGAGATAAGGGAACTCGCTCAGGTAGAAATAGCCAAATTGAAGGGGACGTTAGCCAAATTGGAACATGACGTGGGACTTTTGCTGATGCCCAAGGATCCAAAGGATGAAAAAAACGTTATTCTTGAAATAAGGGCAGGCACGGGCGGGGAAGAGGCAGCTCTCTTTGCCGCGGATCTCTTTAGGATGTATGGCCACTATGCAGAAAAGAAAGGATGGAAAATGGATATCCTGAGCCAGAGCCCCACGGGTCTGGGTGGTTTTAAGGAAATCATTGCCCTCGTGGAGGGGGAGAGGGTGTATAGCTGTCTGAAGCATGAGAGTGGGGTTCACCGAGTACAGAGGGTACCGGAGACGGAGTCAAAGGGTCGAATACATACCTCAGCCGTTACGGTAGCAATACTACCTGAAGCAGAAGAGGTGGACGTATCAATTGATCCGGCCGATCTCAGGATAGATGTGTATAGATCATCAGGGCCGGGAGGCCAGAGCGTTAACACGACAGATTCGGCTGTGAGGATTACGCACACCCCTACCGGATTGGTGGTCTCTTGCCAGGACGAAAGATCCCAACACAAAAACAGGGCCAAGGCCATGAAGATCTTAAGATCACGCCTGCTTCATCTTCAAGAAGAAGAACAACGCACTCAGGTATCCGAGGATCGAAAAAATATGGTAGGCAAGGGAGATAGAAGCGAGAAGATAAGGACTTACAACTTTACCCAGAGCAGGGTAACTGACCATAGAATTGGGTTGACGATCTATAGACTTGAGGAAGTCCTTCATGGTGAACTTGACCTCATTTTGCATCCCCTCCTCGCTCATGTTAGGGCTGAGTCCGAGAAAGGGCAGGCAACCCAACTGTCATGACCCAAAAGAGATGGACTATCCAGCAAATCCTGCGAGTAACCACCGAGTTCTTGAGAGACAGAGGAATAGAGAATCCCCGTCTTTGTTCCGAGGTATTGCTTTCCCACCAGCTAAAAAGGAGCAGAGTTGAGCTTTACCTTGCATTCGATCAGCCACTGCGTAGTTCAGAGATAGCTGGTTATCGCTCACTTATCAGGAGACGCCTAGCACGAGAGCCCCTTCAGTACATTACTGGGCATCAGGAGTTTTGGTCCCTTGACTTTCTTGTCAACCCGGCAGTCCTGATTCCAAGAGCAGAGACGGAGATTCTTGTTGAGGAGGCAATTAAGCTCAAGGAGAGCAATCTCTTAGCAGACAGCGCTCGGCCAGAGATATTAGATTTAGGCACTGGATCTGGGGCGATAGCCATATCCCTGGCAAAGGAAATTGAAAGTGCTGCCATATGGGCAAGCGACATCTCTTTTGAGGCCCTGGCTTTAGCCGAAGAAAACGCTAAACACCACAGCCTTAACGGTAGAATAAGGTTTTGCCAAGGTGATCTCTGGCAACCCTTCTCAAACTCCGCCATTGCCTTTGACATAGTTATATCCAATCCTCCTTATATTCCCCACGAGGCATTTGAAACGCTGCCTCCAGAGGTACGGCATTATGAGCCTCGAATTGCCCTTGATGGGCATGAAAATGGTATGCACTTCATTGAGAGAATCATTGAGGAAAGTGGAATCTATCTAAAACCCGGTGGATGGCTCCTGATAGAGATGAACCCAGATCAGACGGAAAGGGCGTTACGTCTTATAGATTCAACCCAATCCTTTTGCTATAGAGAACGGCTCATGGATTACCGAAAGCAATATCGACTGATAAAGGCTCAAAAGAGAGATGGATAAGATCATTATCGAAGGAGGGGTCCCACTCAAAGGAGAGGTAACAATTAGCGGGTCCAAGAATGCTGCCTTACCAATACTGTCGGCTTGTCTTCTGACAGGTGGTTGGCACGCGTTAGATAATATCCCACGGTTGCGAGATATTTGGACCATAAGGGAGATCCTGTCCAATCTCGGGGTTGTTTTCGAGGAAGATGGACAAACCCTCAAGGTAAACTCAGATAACCTTACCAGTCATAGTGCACCCTACAAGCTCGTCAAGACAATGCGGGCATCTATACTCGTTTTAGGTTCCCTTTTGTCCAGACTTCGAAAGGCGAAGATTTCCCTTCCTGGAGGTTGTGCTATAGGTGCTAGGCCAATCGATTTGCATCTCAAAGGCCTTTCTGCAATGGGAGCGGACATAAACTTGGAACATGGATATGTGGTTGCCAGCGCTGATAAGCTCAGAGGAGCCAACATATTCTCTGATATATCTACGGTTACCGGCACCGAAAATTTGATGACGGCTGCTGTTACGGCGGAAGGTAAAACCACCTTAAACAATGCCGCTAAAGAGCCGGAGATTGTTGACCTGGCTAATTTCCTAAACTTGATGGGAGCAAGGATAACAGGTGCAGGAACCGATACCATAACCATTACCGGGGTAAAGGAATTACGTCCCGTTCGATATGCTATTATACCTGACCGGATTGAGGCCGCAACATTTCTGACCGCTGCGGCTATAACCCAAGGAAAAGTAAGGATAAAGGGATCCAATGGAGATCATATAGAGGCAATTATAGAGAAACTTCTCGAAAGTGGCATGGAATTAGAAAAACAAGGAGAAGACCTTGTTGCCACAGGCCATGATGACATTAAAGGTGTTGACATAAAAACCATGCCATTTCCTGGATTTCCCACGGATATGCAGGCCCAATTCATGGCACTGATGTGCCTCGCTGATGGATGGAGCATGATTAGGGAGACAATATTTGAAAATAGATTTATGCACGTCAGTGAATTGAGAAGGATGGGGGCAGATATTGAGATCAATGGAAGCCAGGCCCTGATCCGGGGTAAGAGGAATTTATCTGGAGCCCAGGTTATGGCTACCGATTTGAGGGCAAGTGCCTCTCTCGTTCTCGCTGGTCTGGCAGCTGAAGGACGGACAGAGATCTCAAGAGTATATCATCTTGACAGGGGTTATCAAGACCTCGACCAAAAGCTATCTCTTCTTGGATCCAAGATTTGGCGTGAAGAGTATTAGACTGGTTACTTGGTACTTGGTGTTTATGTACTGAACGAATAACCAGCAACGAGTACCTTGAATGTTCTCTCGCCCTCTTGTTCCTGCACTATGTGCAACTATCATTGGTATCCTCACCGGTCACAACATCCTGACCAACGCTGACCTCCCGCTCATTCTTTTCCCCTTGGCCATCCTCTTATGCCTGGGGATATTTATTGTGGTCCCTTTCAAAATCCGCTCTATTTACCTGATGGCCATATTTGTCTTGGTAGGAATCAACTCCCAAATACACAAACCTACCCTATCGGGATCGGATGGAATATTTGACAAAAATGAGAGAGTGGTCATAGAGGGAACGATCTACGGTCCACCTAAGGTAAGAGCCAACGCGGCAACCCTTCCCCTTCACGGAGAAAAGATGTTTTTGGCCAACAAGATCAAGAAAGTTAAGATCAATCTCTTAGTAAGGATATACGGATACAGAGGTGGCCTAAGAGTAGGAGAACGAGTTCGCTTTCCTGCCAGGATCACGGAGTTTAAGAACTTCAACAATCCAGGGCGCTTTGATTACCAATTCTATATGAAGAGCCGGGGGCTTTCCTATTTGGCCATAGTTTCCCACGGACGGTACGTTGTTCCAATGGGAAAGGGAGATCTTGGCTTTGTGGGAGGAACCTTGGAGAAGATCAGAGGCCCCCTACGCCATTTTTTTTGTGAAGGGCTCTCTGATACCGTAAGTCCTTTTTATAGCGCCCTTATTCTTGGTGAAAGGCAGGGCCTCACACCTGCGCTCAGAGAGCCGTTCGACAAGTCAGGGGTGGGCCACATAATGGCTGTTTCAGGTCTCCACCTTGGCTTGGTGGCATGGTTGTGCTTCGTATCTCTGAGGTGGCTCTTTTCCTTCTCATACCGTTTAACCCTTATGACAGACATAAGAAGACTTGCAGCAATTGTGACCACGGTTCCGGTGATAGCCTATGGCTCAATTACCGGACTCCAGGTTTCTTCCCAGAGGGCCATGGTAATGGTTCTGGTATTCTTGTGGTCCTTTGTTATGGGCAGGGAAAAAGATGTCTGGTCCAGCCTTTCCTTGGCAGCCCTTATAATACTCATCCTCAAGGGGGATGCCCTCTTTACCACCTCCTTTCAGCTATCCTTCGTGGCCGTAGCGGGTATTCTGTGGCTGGCCCCCATGATCCTTTCAAGATTACCAAATCCCAAGACGAGCACCGGGTCTTCCGAGAGGAATCCCCTCCTCCATCCAATCCTTGCCTATACCGCGGGTCTGGTGGCTGTGACAACCGCA
>Ga0209636_10001179_pt1 | contig 26221 bp, 22 predicted proteins | sample DeeMarSWOR152_54_FD_187464 | JGI IMG/M metagenome (GOLD analysis project Ga0209636, IMG submission 187464) | Marine sediment microbial communities from White Oak River estuary, North Carolina - WOR-1-52-54 (SPAdes) (version 2) | ecosystem: Environmental > Aquatic > Marine > Intertidal zone >...
GCTTTGGCAACGTGCTGGGTATCATCCAGTGCTACGGCCTTCTCAGCAAGTTCAACTGCTTGTTCTATGGGCTTGGTGGGCGAATCAATCCATCCCCACCGTGCATCGTTGAAATAGGTCCACGCCAGCATTGTCCAGGCAGATGGATAGTCGGGATCTATCTCCAAAGCCCGTTCAAAGAGATCCCGTGCCTTGGCGTTATCCCCCTGCGTAAAGCGCTCAAGAAGGCTGACTCCTCTGACGAAATAGCCCCAAGCCTTCAGACTATGCGTTTGTGCCAATCGGGCTTGCTCTCCTGCTGTTAGTTCCACCTGGAGTGCAATTACGATCTCCCTGGTGATTTCATCCAATAAGTCAAAGAAGTCTGTCATGTCTCGATCGTATTGCTCTGCCCAAAGGTGGTGACCGGTAGTGGCATCGACCAACTGCCCAGTAATCCTCACCCGGTCGCCCGCCTTTTGGATACTCCCTTCCAGTACGTACCGCACTCCGAGCTCCTGGCTCACCTGTTGGACCTTCACGGGCCTTCCCTTGTAAGTAAAGACCGAGTTCCGAGCGATGACAAACATTTCTGAGACCTTGGAAAGAGCGGTAATGATGTTTTCGGTAATCCCGTCGGCGATATACTCCTGCTGGGCGTCTCCACTCATGTTGTTAAAAGGAAGAACGGCGATTGAAGGCTTCTTAGGTAGCTCAAGCTCTCCGGAAAGCTCCGGTATGGCGGTTTCGATTTCCCTCCGTAACCGATAGACTCGAACCGGTTCAGAGATGCCCTTGACAGTGTGTTCCCCCACGTATTCATACTCCAAGGCCAATTTGCTCTTGACCTGGTCATAAACAGTCCCAGAGATGCAGATGCCACCCCCTTCAGCCAGACCCTCTATTCGGGCAGCGATGTTGACTCCATCTCCATAGATCCGTCTCCCCTCCTTAATTACATCTCCGAGGTTGATCCCGATCCTAAACTCCATCTTCCGGTCTAAAGGAAGCGGAGCGTTCCTGGCCTGGAGATCCTTCTGAATCTCCACGGCACACTCCACGGCATCGACTACACTGGCAAACTCAGCCAGCACATTATCACCTGGAGAGTCCACAACCCGCCCCCGATGCTTCTGAATGAGGGTTGACATTGCTTTCCGATAACTCTTCAGAGTTTCGACGGTAGCTACCTCATCCTCTCTCATGAGGCGACTGTAGCCCTTGGCATCGGCGCTAAGGATGGCAGTGAGCTTACGTCTGAAGCCCTCCGTAGTCATGCGATCACTACGTCCTTTCCCATAACCCACTGCAAATGCCGTGAGTCATGTTGATCGTCGGGGATCACCGAATCCGAGTGTATATCACGGGACATGAGATGGCAAGGTCTTATCCTGCTTCGGGCCTCCTTTTGCCTAGCCAAGGTGATTAGTAAGATGGATTCGTTCATCCGGCCCTGCTCCGGAACACGCAATATTTGAAACGGAATTCGTCAGTCTCGGGATAGGGTACTAGGCGTTGAATAGAGTTAGCAAAGGATGCGCCTTTGTGGATCAACTTCAACCAGACCCTATCGCCCGGGTTTCCCCTCTAATTTCCTCGAGAAACCCGAAGTACCGGATTGATATTGTTGAACAGCCCGCTTGACAGCGTTTTTTCTTGAACCTTTTTGAGCGAGTCCCAGAGTGATTGTGGTGTGGAAAAACCTAGCGCGGTGACCAGAGCACCATTCTTGGCTTGTTTCCCAACTCCTTAGACAGGTCCTCAAGGCGGCCGTATTTCATGCATCCCGCCATGCAGTGTTTTACGCAGGATGGCTCAAGGCCCTTCTTAGTGCGGGGAGCGCACAAGGTGCAGAGCTCAGTGGGAAATGGCAGGAAAGCTAGATAAGCCCTATCACTGGACAGCCTCTCGACAACTTCCAGGACCTGTATTCCTCCCATCCCTGCCGGCCACCGATATTCTTGAGCGCAGGCGATTTGACACGTGTGGCAACCGGTACAGTATTCGTAATCTATTAGAAGGCCATATTTAGGTTTCTTGGCCATTTTACTCCTCCTTTCCCCCAACTTTGTGAATCCTACACAGCAGGTGCTTAACCGGGGCCCCCAGTCCGTCCTTGCCCTGGGCGTTCATAGGAATGAGCTGGTTGATGTTTGACTCCCACACGCCGTAGAGGCTCGGCTCGGGGCCAGGCTTTTCCGGGAACCACCAGCCATGGGTGGCCAGCACCATCCAGGGAGGCACTACCAGGGTGACTTTTGCCTTGAATCTGGCCCTGCCCCTCCAGTTTTCCACCCAAACCCACTCTCCGTTGCCAATGTCATGATCCGCCGCAGTGTCGGGGTGAATCTCCACCACCGGGTCAGGGTCGATCTGCCTAAGCCAGGGGATCATTCGGTGCTCGGCATGGAAAAAGGCCGGCGAGCGCCTGCCCGTGCAGAGGATTAACGGATACTCCTTGGCCAAGTCGGGTCGACTCACCGGGGTGAATGGCGGTTCTTCATGATGGGGTAAGGGCTCCAGCCCCCAGTCCTCCCTTAGAGTCGAGTAAAGCTCAAACCTGCCCGTAGGTGTTTGAAAGCCGGGTTTTCTGTCTGCCCTCAAAAGGCCCTTCTCGTGGCGGCGATAGGGACAACTGGGATGCCCCTCGGGTGGGAAGGCCCAGCCTTTCTCCTGTAGTTCTCTGAAGGTCAGACCCGAGGGTTTGATTATGTCGTCGAATAGGTCATATATGGTCTTCCATTTGAAGTCCGGGTCGAACCTCTTGGCTAGCTCGAAGTTTATTTCCACATCCGGTCTACACTCATCCACACTGATGGCCTTGTTGATGCTTTGCAATGGCACCCACCAGCTTCGCACCCCGTCTTTTTCCAGAAAGCTAGCCGCAGGCAGCACCACGTCCGCGTACTGGGTCGTGGGGGTCATGAACAAATCCACCGCCACGACAAAGTCAAGCTTCTTGAGGGCGTCACGCCATTTCTTGGGGTCAAGCCCGATGCCGGCCAGAGGATTACACGTCTGTATCCACATACCCTTGATGGGGTATGGTTTACCCGTGAAGATCTGTTCCATGCTTAGGTCAGTCTGGCAACGCCAGATAAATCTGTTAAAGGGCCCGTAGCGATCGGCCCCGATGCGGGGCTTGTCCTGTTCCTTATTCTTGAGCTTGATCACCCCCTCGGCCCCAGGCAAGGCATAGGCCACAGCGTCAAAGGCAAAACGCGAGATCACATTGCCACCGGGTACATCCAGGTTGCCGGTGAGAGCCCACAGGGCCGCAATGGCCTGGCACAGTGGAGTAACGGCTGGGGTCATGTCGATAGGCACTCCCCAGTGTATGGAGGCCGGTTTGCTGCTGGCGTAGAAGCGGGCAGCTTGGGCGATGTCCCTGGCTGGGACCCAAGTGATCTCTTCGACCTTGTCCAGGGGATATTTCTCCACCTCGGAGCGAAAGGCATCCCAGACCGTACAGCAAACCACGTAGCTTCCGTCGACCAGATTGACTTCGCAACTACGCGATAGTGCGGGCTTCACACCGGGGGTCTTGTACTCAAGCTGGCCAGTGTCCCAAACGGCCGGCTGGTTCATCGCATCGTCCCAGGCAACAAAGTTGTCTCCTGAGCCGTCCTCCTTGAGGTCCCTTTCGTGCAAAAGTTTGCCGGTGTCCTTTCTGATCAGGTGTGCTGCGTTGGTCCACTTCTCTAGGAACCCGTGGTCGTACAAATCCTCGTTGATAATGGTGTTGAGAAAGCCCATGGCCAGAGCTGCGTCGGTGCCGGGCCTCAACCTGAGCCAGTGCCTGGCCCGGGAAGCGAACCATGAGAGTCGCGGGTCAATGGAGATGATCTTGGTGCCCTGTTTCATCAAGTCGATGATCCAGTGACCGAAGAGATTATCAGGGCAGGTGGCTGGGATGTTGTAGCCCCAAATGACCATACACCCGGGCACCTCGAAACGGGGATCGTCGTACCGATCTGGGAACCATTGGCCTGCATCGAACACGCAGTAGTCACCCTGTACGGCATCCAGCGCGGCAATGCGCGGACTGTAGCAGGCGTTGCCGCTCAGCGCGAACATCACGTTGGGGCTGCCGAAGGCATAGGCAAGCATGCAAATCCAGGGGCCGATGTCCCGACCGGTGCCCATGGAGAAAATCACGCTCTCCGGGCCGAACTCCTCACGGATGGCCTTCATTTTCTTCTCGATGAGGTCAAAGGCATCGTCCCAGGAAAGCTCCTCCCACTGGCCATCGCCGCGCTCTCCCACCCGCTTAAGCGGACGCCTCAAGCGATTGGGATGGTCCACGTACTGGATCATGGCCAGAACACGAGCGCAAAGGCGCCCTTGATTCCAGGGATGATCTGGGTCGCCCTCTAGCTTGGCTAGCTTGCCGTCCTTAATGTGCGCCAGAACCCCACAGCCGCCATGACACCCAGGTCCGGCAGACCAGGTTGTGGTTCGTACAATTTGAACGTTCTTGGTACTCATGGGTTGAACCCTCGCCTTATTCTATGTATTCAGCCACATTTAACTGTCTAAAAGAATATTGACAACAGATGTTCAGCAGCGTTCTTAGAAACTTATGCCAGAAGAGCCTCCTCTCGTTCCCAGAAATACTCGGTGGTTTGCTGGACCAGGTTGTCGAGAAGTCTTTTGTCAGGCCGACCGTACATCGCCGGATAGGGGTCAGCCCCTGGGCCCAGGGGTTCGGGTGTTACATATCTACCGCTCTCATTGTAGCCGATAAGATACAGGGCCATGATAATTGTGTCTAGGTCCAATGAACCCTCCCCGAGTGCCCGACGATTACTGTCGGCCATGTGGAGATTCACGAGCAGTCCGCCAGCCTCTAGCAAGGCTTCACCAATGTGACTCTCCTCGGCCTGCATGTGGTATACGTCTCCATTGATGTGAGCCACTCCCGTGTGGTTTACTGCTTCGATATATCGTTTGGCGTCGGCGATCGTATGGATAAGGCTTACCTCTTCCGAGCGAATCGGTTCAATCGCCGCTTTGATGTTATGTGTGACAAATACATCAGCCACAATTCTGAGGGTTTCAACACTCCGCTCAAACTCTGTATCGTCGTACGGCTCGGGCCGACCGACTGCACCTGGTACGACGAGTAGGTACTCGCCTCCCACCGCAGCGGCGAATTCGATCTCTCTCTTGAGGTAGTCCACCGCAGCTTGCCTTTGAATGGCACGGTTACTGGATAGATCGTTGTCGGGTGAAAACATGCCGCAGATTCCGGCAGCCTTGATATTGTGATCGCCGAGGATCTTCAAGGTTTCACCAACCTGATAGCCGAGATCCGGTCCATAATGGTTGCCATGTAGCTCGATATATTCAATTCCTGCCTTTTGAAGACGTGCAACAGAGTCGGCCAATGATTCTAGACCAAACCCCCAGTTGCTCCATGAGAGATTTAACCGGTGTTTCAGTTTTTCTGGGTGATCCTTTTTGAGATCCCGAAACGCCGCTCTGAGTTTTTCATTTTTGAGCTCACAGTTTTGCTTCTTCATAGGGTCTTCTCCTTTGATCTGAGATTAATTGCGAAATGGAACGTGGCCGTTTGTTTCTTGCAGCCACTATATCATACTCGTAAAATGCTTAGTACACTGTTTCGTAGATACTATGGCGTATTTGAAAAATGGGATTAGACACTTCTCCCACCGCCCGCTTGTCCCCGCAGATTTTTGCGGGGGCTTCGTTAGAGGCGCAGACATCGCAGAGTTAGACTGATTTTCCCTTTTCTGCTGAGATGGCAGAAAAAGGGAAAGAGTCAACGTTTCGCGCAAATTGCTTGAATGATAGAACCTTGCCGAAAGGCACGTTTCCTCTTCTTTGCTGGCGTCTCAGCAGCAAAGAAAAACGAAAGATGCTCTCTGCGTCCTTTGCGTCTCTGCGGTGAGAAAGTCCTATTTAGACTTCACAACAATTCGGAATCAAAGCACTTAATAGATGAATGGCATCAAGGCATCTGAAGATGACAAGGAGGCGAGGGAGTGACCAAACGGGAAGTTGTTAAGCAGGTTCTCGACCACAAAGAACCCCACTATGTTCCATATGATTCACTCTTGCGGTGATGTAGATGAGCTTTTTGATGACCTCATTGAAATCGGTCTTGACTGCTTCAATCCCTTTCAACCTGAGGCCATGGATATCTTCTCACTCATGAGACAGTACCGGGGGAAGTTAACATTCCATGGGGGTTTGTCTACCCAGAGGACTCTTCCTCGTGGTTCGGCCAACGATGTTCGCCGAGAAACCCAGAACCTTCTTGAGCTTGGAAGAGAGGGAAGCTATATTTTTTCCCCTGCCCATGATGTATTGAAGGACGTGCCACTGGAAAACATGCTCGCCTTCATTGAAACCGTTCAAGCGCAGCCATGTCATAGGGAGCGGTAAGGGGTCTCGCGGATGGTGTTGACCAGCGCCCAGAAGTTCTCCATAGGAGTGTCAAGCTGAACGTGGTGTGTAGGGCCGATGATGAGGCCTCCACCTTCCCCCAATGTTTTGAGTCGGTGTATTACTTCGTTCCGGACATCCTCGGGGGTTCCAAAGGGGAGGGTATGCTGTATATCGATGGATCCCCAGAAACAGAGGGTGTTCCCGTATTCTTTTTTCAGGTTCTGAGGATCCATGCTCCGTGGCTGAACCGGATTCAGGATATCCAGTCCGATCTCTATCAGATCTGGGATAATGGGGTAGATGCAGCCATCTGAGTGATAGGCAACCTTCACATCTGGATTGAGTGCTTTGAGGCTGGAAATGAATTCTGCCATTCGGGGTTTCAAAAACCGTCGCCAGGTATCAGGTGAAATGATCATTCCCTCCTGCGCCCCCATGTCGTCGCCGATCCAGATCATATCTACGCCCATCTCAACGAGGCGCTTCGCCGCTGTGAGATGATAGTGATATGGTATGTCCAGAATTCCATTTAGTAAATCTGGATTATCGACAAAATCCAGAAGGGTCTGCTCTAGACCCCGCAGGGCCCAGGCGGTCTCAAAGATGGTGGTTACGGTCACACCGACGATCCAGTACTCCTCCTTATACTCTCTGATGACTCTCTCGGCTTCGAGGTAGAACTCAGGACGGTTTGGGTCTGGCGGTTCGTATGAATCGATGGCCTTGTCATCGGTAAGAGGATGGTCAACAATCTCTGTGTAATACCCTTTTCCGTATTTGGTGGTGTACTCGGCGTTCTTCCAGGTGATTCCCCATTCATCGGTATAAGTGTCTTTCCCGGGATTGTACGCTTCGTTAGCGTAATAGGAGTTCGCCCAGCCGACTGAGGTGAGAAGCATATCCTCATCCAGGGCCCGTTCGAGTTCGTACGTATTCCCCCCTCCATGAGGATTATGCGGTGTTTCACCCGTTTGCTCCAGTTCCTTTCTGAGTCTTTCGGCAAACTCTGGCGTGAAACTGATCTGCATGGGACACCGATCAGGTTCTTCATGACTCAGTGCCAACATGACCCGTTCTCTATGTTTCATCCGTGACTCCCATACAACGCTTCTCTCGAGGAAGGGCCTCGAACCTAACCCCTGTAACGAGGGATAGATCTTTTCAGGGACGAATTCCCTGCCATGTTTTACCACAGAGACGTAGAGGACACGGAGAAGGAAGAGTTCTTTGTTTGTCACGAGATACCGACAAACAAAAGCCTAATTACCTTCTCTTCCGCAACAGGATGGCGTAAATCGAAACCGATAGCATGATAATCAATCCGTATATGAGCTGGATATAGAAACCGGTGAGATGAAGACCCGCGATGATGCCAGGTTCGAGAGAACCGATGATGATCGCCCCGATGAAGCTTCCGTAAACGGTCCCCATACCGCCAAATACGGAGGTCCCGCCGATGAAAACAGCGGCCAGGGTTGGCATGAGATAGCCCTGTCCCTGGCTGGGCCAGAAGTAGGTGACCTCAAGGGTCGATAGGATTCCGGCAAAGGCAGCAAAGAAACCCATCTGCATGAATACGGTGGTCTTTACCCGCTCGACGTGGATCCCCATCATCCGGGAGCTGTCCTCGTTATCCCCCACGAAAAGGATGTGGGAACCGAATCGGTGTCTATTCAAGAGAAACCAAAAGCCTGCCCCCAACCCGATCATCCAGATAGCTTGAGCGGGAATCAAATCAAGAATCCGCCCAACACATAAGTCATAGAAGAGTGTCTCCTTGGCTTTGACCAGGGAAATCCCCTTCCCCTCGGCAACGACATTGACCGCACCGCGAAAGAAGAACATGGTGCCAATGGTTGCCACCAGAGAGGGGATACCTATCCTTACGATCAGGACGGAATTGAGTATCCCGGCAGCAACTCCAACAGCGAAACAGACCAGAACCGCCAGCCAGATGTTTCCAGTAACCTCAAATACCTTTCCAAACATCCACGCCGAAAAGGCCAGGACCGAAGGAAAAGAGAGGTCGATCTCCCCTAGGGTAACCACCAAAGTCATGGCCAGAGCCATGATCCCCCAGAGAGGGATGGTGGACATAAGGGAGTAATAGATGTCGAAGCGGGTAAAAACCTTTGGGTTCCCGATGATGAACAGCAGATAGATTCCCACCAAGACGGCTGTGATGGCGATCTCTAACCTCAACAATCGGAATCGTTCAGGTATCAACCTTCAGAACCTCTCAACCCGGGCACACTAAATCGTCAGGGAAAAGCAACGTTCTCCACACAATGCAATGATTGCCCATGGGAAAACATGGGCAGTCTGTCACATGATTCTGGTCAACTCAGCGTTCCAGTCCGGGCCAATCGAACCATCTTCTCCACGAGATCATCCTGGGAGATGTCTCTCTTCAGGAACTCACCGGCAATGTTTCCCCGGTCCAGGATGACAAACCGGTCAGCCACTGGATAGACGTAGTAGATATTGTGGCTAATAAAGATGGCTGATTTTCCCCTTTCCCTGATACCCTGAACAAAATCGAGGACCTTTCTCGTTTCGGAAAGGGACAGCCCCATGGTGGGCTCGTCGAGGATGATGAGATCCGCGTGGAAGTAAAGAGCCCTGCCGATCGCAATCCCCTGCTTCTCTCCACCAGAGAGCGATAGTACGGCGGAGTCCGTTGTGATTGCTTTTGATGTAAATCCGATGTGCTCCCTGAGGAGTTTTTCTGTCTCTGCCTTCTGCTCTCCGACCTTGAGGAATCCAAACCTATGGGTGAGCTCTCTTCCTGCGAACGTATTTCGCCAGAGGGTCTGTTGATCGGCAAGGGCCCTTTCCTGATAGACGGTTTCGATGCCGAGCGTCCTCGACTGTTTGACCGAATGGACAGTGATTCTGTTACCTTTGAAATAAACCTCTCCCGATGTGGCCGGGTGGACTCCCGTGATGATTTTGATGAGTGTGGATTTTCCTGCGCCATTGTCACCGACTAGGCCGACAATTTCGTTGTAGTTCACGGTGAAGTCCACCCCATTGAGAACACTCACTTCTCCAAAGGACTTGTGAATGTTCACCATCGAGAGCAAAGGTACACTAGAATTGTCCTGAGCCATCGTCTTTCCTTTTACCGTATTCCCTTTACAGCAAGAGGCGCCACGAAGTCGATGTTGGTTTTGTCGATGATGGCCGCCCCGGTATCAATATGGAGACCCGCAAAGCCGTACTTCTTGGTCAGACAGATCTGCACAATCGGGAGATAGCCTTGCAGGTAAGGCTGCTGATCGAGAACAGCCCCCACCCAACCTCCTCTAATCGCATCGGCGGTTGCAGCGCTCAAATCGAAACCGGCCGTATAGATCTCGCCAGGGTTCTTCTTGGCTGCCCGAAGGTAGGTTCCAAGGGTGGAAGTCAGGGCACCATGGTCGGTGATGATCATTTTTACATCGGGATGGGTGGCGATATAACTGGCAATGACCGGTGTGCCCAATGAAGCATCGGCGTTTATGGAATCCGAGATCTCGAGATAGTCCACCTGTGCTCCCAACTCTTTCAGCGCATCAACACATCCTTTGCTCCTAAGTCCGCGAGTCTCCTGCCCAAGAAGGCCCCAAACCATGGCTCGATCACCCTTCTTCAGGCCAGCTCTCTTGGCCGCGCCTTTTGCCAGCATGAGGCCTGAAGGATAGAGCTCCTGCCCAACATAGCCAAAGCCAGCGTCTTTGTATTTTTCTTCAATGGCCGGGAGCGTGGTATTCTGACTGGTCACAAGGATTCCCTTGGAAGCGGCCTCATCGACGAGAGGAGCAAAAGCGGCAACCCCTGGATGGCCCATAATCGCGATGCCGTCCGGCCTTCTAGCCACCGCGTCCTTGAACTGGGCAACCATCTTGTCTGGGAGCCAATCTGACCAGACATACTCGACCGTACAGCCAAGATCCTCTTCAGCGGCCTTGGCACCCCTGTAAACGACCGAAGCAAATGGACACCCCTCATTTCCACCAGGGAAGAAGACAATGTGAATTCCTTCGAAGTGTTTTCCCGCGGCTTGTGCGGGCGGAGTAGTGAAGCCAAAAAGCATCAAGCCGAAAACCAACGTCAAACTGAGTAGCGTAACAGCTCGTTTTCTCATCATAATTTCCTCCTTTCTTTTGTCTCAGTGTGATTCATGATAGGGACTGATTCCTATACGTTCGTTCACCCCCTTTCCGCCGTGGTCAAAAGCTTAACCACTCGGCCTTACAATAAAGCTAGCATAAGATGAACGGCATATTCTGTCAAGAGAAACTAGTCGCATCTCGATAATTCACGAAGGTATTCCCCGAAAAGGGGCCATAGTTTCTTATATTTATGGAATAGCGTTTCATAATGCCGTTGGTTATCGCGATCAGGCTCAAAGGTTCTTTCTATGTGAACCATTGCCTCGATTCCCTCCTGGAGAGAAGGGAAAGCCCCCGTACCCGATCCTGCAATGATTGCAGCCCCAAGGGCACCGGCCTCGGTAATCTTGAGTCTGCTGAAGGGTTTCCCCATGATATCGGCAGAAATCTGAACCCATGCATCCGATTTGCTTCCACCACCGACGGAGCGAAGCAAGCCTGTCCCTTCGCTCAGAATGACATGGGGGTGTTTCCGGATGGAAACTGACTACTGACAGCCGACAACTGGCCTTAGCAGCGGGACATGGTTCGGAAAGAGGTTCTGGGTGTGGAGAACATATCTTCGGTTTGCTTCCAATCCCCTATTGTGCTGTCCACCCTCCGTCCACCAGAAGGATATGTCCTGTGATCATGCTAGAGGCTTCCGATGCCAGAAATATCACTGCCCCCGCTACGTCCTCAGGTTCACCGAACCTGCCTAAAGGGATCTTTGCCGTCAGTTCAGCCCTCACTTCTTGGTCTGCAAATACCTTATCTGTCATCGGGGTACGGATGACCGTCGGGGCGACAGCATTGACGCGAATGTTGTGAGGAGCCCATTCCAGAGCAAGCACTTTGGTAAGTGAATTGACGCCTCCTTTGCTCGCACAGTAGGCCGCATGGTTGAGGAGTCCCACAGTGCCTGCCTGAGAGGACATATTCACAATGCTACCACGCTTTTGCTTGATCATCTGGCTGCCCACAGCCTGTGAACAGAGGAAAACCCCCTTCAGATTTGTATCGAGGATCGCATCCCATATTTCCTCTGTGTGATCCTCCGCAGGGAGTACCTGGCTTATTCCTGCGTTGTTGACCAGAACGTCAATCCTTCCAAAAGCTGCAACGGCTTCGGCTACCATCTTCCCGACATCTGTCTCGTTTCGGACATCCATCTCGACACCTAGTGCCTTATTTCCGAGCTGTCTGATCTCAGAAGAGACCTCCTCCAGCTCTTGTTTTGTTCGACCGGTTACGACAACATGTGCACCAGCCTGAGCAAGGCAAAGTGCGATCGTTCGGCCAATCCCCTTGTTCCCACCTGTGACAATCGTAACCTGATCCTTAAGCCTGAAATCGGGAAAGTCCATCTCTCATCCTCTTTAGTGACGGTTAGACTTACTTCGTTACATCCACCATTACCGTCAAGGCTTGCGATTTCGCTTCGTCTGCGAATCGTAAAGCCTCCGGTGTTTGGGAACGGTGCTGTGGCTGCGGTTGAGTTCCCCTTTCAGAACACCCAACCACCTTTCGTAAGCCTCTTGATAGCCTGGGGCGCTTTCCTTATCGGGCTCGATAACCCGAGATATCTCTAAGCCGACGAAAGCGTCCTTCTGGTTTCTGTAAATCCCAGCCCCGATTCCCGCGCCTCTGGCGGCCCCCTGGGACCCATCTGTATGAAACAGTTCGACCTGAGCCTTTGCAATCGTCGCAAATGCGTCTCCAAACAAATGACTCAGAAACATATTCGCATTCCCTGCTCTAATGGTTTTGACATCAATGCCCATCCCGCGCATTATCTCCACGCCGTAATTCAGTGCAAAGGCAATTCCCTCTTGTGCGGCCCTCAAGACATGGGTTCTGTCATGGATATTGAATTCCAACCCATGAAATGTGGCTCCAATATCATTATCTTCCAGGGATCTCTCGGCTCCATTACCATAGGGAAGAATCACAAGACCCTCGGACCCCACCGGGGCCTGAAGAGCGAGTTCATTCATCTTCTCATAGGATGCTTCATGTTCCCCGAAACCCATGAGATTATGTCTTAGCCAGCTGTTGAGAATGCCTGTTCCATTCACACACAGTAAGACGCCGTATCTGGGATGCTCTTGGGCATGGTTAACATGGACGAATGTATTCACCCTTGATTTTGGATCATGATTTACTTTGTCCCCTACTCCGTATACCACCCCAGAAGTGCCGGCCGTAGCAGCGATATCGCCAGGGTTCAACACGTTGAGAGATAAAGCGTTATTCGGTTGATCGCCTGCCCTGTAGGCGATCTTGGTTCCTGGTCTCAAGCCCAATTCTTCGGCAACTTTCTTTGTGAGTTCACCCTGGGCCGAGAAAGTAAGGACAACGGTTGGAATGACATTCTTTGAGATTCCATAATGGTCGAGGAGGAATTGGGCCAATTCTTGCTTTTGGAAATCCCATATGATGCCCTCGGACAGCCCAGATGGTGTTGTTTGAATTTCACCAGTCATCACCATTGCAATATAATCCCCAGGGAGCATCGCTTTGTGGATTCGTTCGTAGATTTCTGGCTCATTTTGCATCACCCATTTTAGCTTCGATGCTGTGAAATTCCCTGGAGAATTCAGGAGCCGTTCGAGACAACGTTTTTCTCCGATATCCAGAAAAGCCTGTTTCCCAATATCTACCGCCCGACTATCACACCAGATTATGGAGGGCCGCAGCACCTGTTGGTTCTTGTCGACAACAACAAGTCCGTGCATCTGATAGGCGATCCCGATTGCTTCTACATTTCGAATATCGGTTTCAGACATCGACCTCATTTTGCTGGTTGCGCGCACCAGGTTCTCCCACCAAACCTGAGGGTGTTGCTCGGCCCATCCGGGGCGGGTGGCAAGGATTTGCATTTCAGTTTCTGGGGAGGATGCAGACGCAATGACTCTTCCGGTTTCGGCTTCCATCAATGTGGCTTTTATCGATGAACTCCCAACATCATAGCCTAGCAGAAGCATGGTCCCTCACTCCTCATTTTGAAAAATGTCTGAAGCTGCTGACCGAAATCGGTCAGCACTAATCTGTGAAAAAGCGGTGTACCGTAACGTGGTGATAGGTTTCTCCCGGTCGCAGAATGGCTGATGGAAAAGCAGACTGATTGACCGCATCGGGGAAGAACTCGGTTTCAAGGCAGAGGGCTCCATGCTTATCAAAGAGTGTCCCTCCCGCGCCTCGAATCTTATCCAGGAAATTCCCGGTGTAGAACTGGACAGCTGGTTTGGTTGTTGATATCTCCATGGTCCGGCCGCTTCCTGGCTCATGAAGCCGCGCGATCGGCTTGAGTCCCCGAACCAATGGATCCATGACAAAACAGTGATCATACCCACCGGGGACCTGGTCCATATGGAGACCAATTGGCTTTGATGAGGTGAAATCCATCGGGGTTCCCTGCACAGGTCTGATCTCGCCCGTCGGGATAAGATTGTCATCGACCGGTAGATATTTCGGACAATTAAGGAGGAGTTCATGGCCCAGAATGCTTCCGGATCCCGCCCCTGCGAGGTTCCAGTAGGTATGGTTGGTCAAATTCACGGGCGTGGCCTTATCCGTTTCTGCCCAATACTCCACTTTAAGCTCATTATCTTCACTCAGCCTATATGCAACGGCCACCTTCAGGGTGCCGGGGTACCCTTCTTCACCGTCGGGACTGAGATACGATAATTTGACCCCTGCTGAAGCACCATCCTGGAAAACCTCAGCCTGCCAAACGACCTTATCGAATCCCATATTGCCTCCATGCAGGTGATTGGTGCTCTTTTCATTAGGTACCAGTGTATATGTCACACCGTCCAGATGAAATCTGCCCTGGGCAATCCGGTTGGCGAAACGGCCGATGATGGCTCCGAAATAGGGATGACCCGCGAGATACTCCTCCAGAGTATCAAAGCCAAGGGTGATCTCCTGGACTACGCCTCCCCTGTCAGGCATTTTGAAAGAGACCAGAATGCCTCCGAGGGTCATAACGGTCGCGGTCATTCCTTTGGAGTTGCTTAAAGTAAACTTCTCAACCTTTTTGCCATCTTTGCTGATTCCAAAAGGCTCTTGAGTCAGATTCATGCGTTCGACCTCCCATGAAACCTCGCCCTGCCTCTTCACCTGTATTCATTCACCGTTTCGAACAAGGCCAGAAGATTCTCGACCGGAACTTTTGCCTGGATATTGTGGACGGTGTTAAAGACGAATCCTCCGCCGGTTTTTAAGGTTTCCATCAGGCTTTTCACCTCATGTCTCACTTCTTCCGGTGTCCCAAAGGGAAGTGTTTTCTGAGTGTTCACGCCCCCGCCCCAGAACGTGAAGTGATCACCAAATTCTCTCTTCAGTTGTGCAGGATTCATCTTAGCCGCTGAAATCTGAACCGGATTAAGGATGTCGAACCCCTCCTCCTTCATATCCGGAAGGAGATCATACACCGAACCACATGTGTGGATGAAGGTTTTCCATGTTGTGTTCTTATGAATCCAATTATTGATCCTCCGGTGGAAGGGTTTGAAGAGCTCTCGATACAGTTCAGGTGAAAGGAAGGGGGCGTCCTGAGCGCCAAAGTCTGCGCCTGAGACGATTATCACCTGTACCCTCTCACCCACCGCCTGATGAAATAGTTCAAGATTCTTGAGACCAATCTCTGTCATCCGGGTAAAGACGTCTTTAACAAAGTCGGTTCGGTCAATAAGAGAGATATACCATTCCTCAACATCACGGATGCCTTTAGGGTCCTTAAGAGCAGGACCGGGAACAAAAGCGATATCCCCGGGGTTTATGCCAGGTACCCCTCCAGAGATGATTGCGTAGTCTGTTTCCTCGTATAGCCTTTTGGACTCCCTCTCGTAGTAAAGAAGGTCGTTGTCCGAGAGGATCTCATACTCTTCGATCTGGTCTTCCACCGTGAGGCGTCCGTTGGCAGGGAGAGGTTTCTGCCTGATAATGCAGTCAAAATAGAAACCATTCTGGGGTATCTGGGCGCAAGGCGGAACGGATGTATCGCCCTGTGGATACTGGTAGATGTACCCACTTTTGTCGGGCTCAGTATTGAATTTCTCCGGAACCAGAAGCGGCGTGCCATCAAAGAACGTCCACCTCTTCCAGTTTTTGTTCTCGAATCCAAAGAGGTTCTTTATGGGTTCGAGAGGGATAGTGTCCACACCCAGCGCTTTCCGCAGGTCATGATCCACTTCCCCTAGCATCTGAAACGGGTCGATCACTTTCACGGGTTCATCCGGTTGGATAAGACCCAAGGAAACCTTCAGCTTGTGCAGGCTGCTCACGTGAATTCCGGTGATCAAGGATGAGCCAAGGTCGAGGGGCACCTTACCGGGTTTCTCGTGGTTCAGTGAAGAGATAACTCTTTCTCGCGGTTTCATGTGGGGTTCCTCACCATCTTCTTTTATGAGCGGGACCAAGTGACAGAGATACAAACCCACGCTTCGTAGATCTGAATTATAGGAGGAAGAGGTCGGTGTGTCAAACACCGGAAGTGACGGTGAAAACCAAAAGCCCATTTTTTCCGCTTATGTCAGTTGATTATGGATTCAGGCGGTGGATTTTGGCTTTCAGGAAACTGCTCAAGATTTCCGGCTTGACACCTAAACGTCGCCCTCCTATAATCGAGATCTATTGAAAACAGGTTTCTCAAGGGCTCCGGAGTGCGTGGATTTCTGAGAATCATAAATTCTTGTCACCAAGTTATGGTGAATCTCTGACGGAGGTGCTTTGATGGCAGATCTAGAAGGAATCGCGAAGGCTCTGACAGAAGGGAATGCGGGAAGAGTGACAGATCTTTTGCAGGGCGCTGTCGATGAAGGCGTCGAACCCAAGACGATCCTTGATGAAGGACTAATCTCAGGAATGGAGGTCGTAGGGGTAAGATTCAAGAATTGTGAGATCTACCTTCCCGAGGTACTGGTGAGTGCGAGGGCAATGCACGCTGGCATGGACATACTGGAGCCGCTTCTTGCACAGAGTGGAGCGAAGGCAAGAGGGGTATTCTTGATCGGGACGGTAAAAGGCGATCTGCACGATATTGGCAAGAACCTGGTCGCCATGATGATGAAGGGCGCAGGTTGGAAGGTAACCGATTTAGGGGTAGATGTTGATGCGGACAAGTTCGTGAAGGCGGCTATGGAAGAGAATGTGGATGTCCTGGGGATGAGTGCCTTGCTCACAACGACGATGGAAAACATGAAGAGCGTCATAGAACTCGCTAAGGACAAGGGGTGCAAAGCGAAGATAGTCGTGGGAGGGGCGCCATTGACGCAGGCCTTTGCCGAAGGGATTGGAGCAGATGGATATGCACCAGACGCTGCGTCTGCCGTCGAGGTGGCAAAGGGCCTTTTGTAGCTAAGCCATACGGTTTTAACTTACGGGAGTTGATCACATTCCCAGAAGGGAAACCTGCGCGGAAGGCTTGAGCTGCGAAGAGGGACATTTCGTGGAGAATTACGGAACGGGTAAGTCGACAGGGTTGGATCAGACCGCATTGGGGAAGATTCAGACGGGCTTTACACCTGAGGATTTACATATCTCAAGGGAAGATCGGCACGTACTGCAGGAGCTTGCAGAACGGGTCGCAAGAATCGCTGACAGTCCGAGAATGAAGGACATACGGCTTCTCTGGCAGAAACACAACACACTTGAAAAAACGAAACCCGTGGTTTTCTGCGATCCTGAAAACGGTTGGAATGAGATCATAACGGAAGACCAGATGCGATGCAGAGGTAGAATAGCCCGCAGATGGGAGATGGATCTCAGAAAGGAGATCTTCTGGGGAGAGGAGATGGGTGACGACAAACCTGTCGAACCCTATTTCGATCTCCCATACACAGTCTCACCAGACGATTGGGGAATGGAGACGACGTATCATCAAACAGACAGTCTAGGGTCATACGTCTGGGAAAATCCGATAAAAGATTACTCCACGGATTTGAAGAAGCTCCATTCTCCAAAGTTTGAAATCGACTGGGAAACGACCAAAGGGTGCCTTGAACTGGCGAAACAGATATTTGGACCTATCCTGACCGTGCGTCTAAAGGGCATCTGGTGGTGGTCATTAGGCCTGACACTTCCAGCAGCAACGTTGAGGGGACTGAACAACCTGTTTTATGACTTTGTCGATAGTCCTGAAGAGCTCAAGGAATTGTTATCCATCATTTCTAAAGGGCATAGGGACAAACTCGACTGTCTCGAAAAAGATGATTTGCTGAGCCTCAACAACGATGGGACCTATGTTGGTTCTGGAGGGTTTGGTTTCACAGACGAGCTTCCTAAACAGGATTTTGATGGACAGGTGCGGTGCTCAGATATGTGGGGATTTACGGATAGCCAGGAAACGGTGAATGTTTCTCCTGAAATGTACGAGGAATTCATTTTTCCCCATGAAAAGCCAATTATGGACCGCTTTGGTCTCACATGCTATGGGTGTTGTGAACCGCTGCATTCCCGTTGGCATGTGGTAAAGCGACACCACGGTTTGCGTCGTGTTTCCTGCTCGCCGTGGGTAGACTTGGAAAAGATGGCAGCCTTCCTGGAAGACAGATACATATTCTCCATGAAACCCAATCCGGCACCTTTGGCAGTACCGATGATTGACAAGGAATCCATACGAAAAGAATTACGAAGAGCGTTTGAGATCACAAAAGGATGTGTGGTCGAAGTGATCATGAAGGACAACCACACCACCGGAAAGAGACCTGAAAACGTCATTGACTGGTGTAGGATTGCAAAAGAAGAAGCTGAAGAACATGTATGAGAACCGATGGCCATAATATTCAGGCAAATATGCCACCCGAAAACATCCTCGCCCTCTTCGACACGGCCAAGGAATACGGAATGTATCCTATTGATACGGAAAGAATCGATCAAGAGCTGAAGAGATTGAGAGAGGAAAACGCGCAGATAACGGTTGGTACTGCCTAGATAGGGATTTTCCAGAGACAAAATTGTGAATCAGGGAGATCTATTATTCGAGTTTAACTCACTTGCACCTTGATCGCGTTCTGCTCCCATGGTTAATCTTCTTTGTTCGGTGAGATAACTGATAATGACGGAAGAAATGATGACGACACCAAAGATAACGAATGTCCAATAGTAGGGTATCCTCAATACTACCAACCCATTTTCTATAACAGAGATAATCAGGGCCCCCCAGAAGACTCCGGCGATACTTCCTGTCCCCCCGGTCAACGCTGTACCACCGACGACGGAAGCTGCAATAGCTTTCAATTCCCATCCATCGCCCGCACGGGATGAGAAGACCCCAACCCGCACGATTTGCATAATTGCAACAAAACTACAGATAAGGCCAACGATGGCAAAACAACTCATCTTGATGACATCGGTGTTTATGCCCATGGCTTTCGCTGCTTGCTTATTATCACCCGTCGCAAAAACCCAATTTCCGAACTTATGAGAATGAATCAGAAAGCCCAGAACCAGGGCAATACCCAAAAACCATACGGATTGTATGGGGATAAGTCCGGCTATACTTCCGGTGAGGGATTCATTGAAGAGAGGATATTGCGAGGTGTCGAGAGGCCTCTGGAACCCCTGAGACCAGAAGAGGGTGAGTCCCCTCCAAAATAGCATTCCTCCCAGCGTGGTTATGAAGGAAGGGATTCCTGTCTTGACCGTGATCAGTCCGTGCAATAAACCAATAAGTGTCCCGACGCCGAGAGTCAGAAATACGGCCAGGAAAACACCTACCCCTGCGTCAAAGAGCCCAAGGAATACAAAAGAACAGAATACGAGTATGGATCCAACCGAGAGATCGAACTCGCCACAGATCATAAGCATTCCAACCGCAAGAGCGACAATATTAAACTCAGCTCCAAGGGCAAGAAAGACCTCAATATTGTCTCTACTGATAAATCGATACTCCGGTGAACGTACCGTGAACGCGATACACAGCAATAAGAAGACAAAGAAGACACTTAACGAACGGAACCTCATGAAATAACCCAAAAAGTCAACTCCTCCTTTCGCATTCTTCACCGTATCCATTTAAGAGAATTCCCCTCTTGCCTGATTCTCAGCTAACTCTTTCGCTTGTTATGATCTCACTGAGATGATCGACCGAGGTATCCTCTTTTCTGATATCACCGATCTTTTCCCCATGGGCCAATATGACGAATCTTTCAGCGATTTGATGGACGTGATAGATATTGTGGGTGATGAAGACGACAGAGATTCCCCCGGCTTTCAATTGTTTGATAAACTCCATGACCTGCCGAGATTCTTTCACAGAAAGAGCGATCGTTGGTTCATCCAGGATGACAAGTTTTGCCTTAAAATAGAGCACCCTGGCAATCGCGACTCCCTGTCGCTGTCCTCCTGAGAGTGCTTCCACGACTGCTTCCGGGTCGCTTAGTCTCAATCCAATCTTCGAAAGGGTGTCTAGGCTCTCCGCATCCATCCTTTTCTTATCGAGAAATCCGAGTGCTCGTGTTGGTTCTCTTCCCATGAAAATGTTTCTTGATATCGAGACATGTGGAGCCAAAGCTTGTTCCTGGTACACCGTTTCAATTCCGAGCCTTTTTGCATCCTTTGGGTTATGAATACTAACTCTTCTGCCCTCAAAATGGATTTCGCCCCTATCGGCTGGGTGAAACCCCGATAGTATCTTGATTAATGTTGATTTGCCAGCACCATTATCACCGACAAGACCGAGGATTTCATTCTCTCTAACCTGAAAATCGACTCCCCGCAACGCATATACCTTGCCAAACCACTTGTGGATATCGAGCATCTGAACAAGGTAGTCAGGATTGCCTTGATCGAAAGGTTTTTCACTTATCTGTGATTCTGATTTGACGCCGTTCATTGGTTTTTCACACTCCTTCAATATGGTAAGACCTCAATGGGAAGGACCTCGTCACCTTATGGCCACCCGTTCTATATAGAGATTCAATACAGCAAACAGGACGATGCCAAGTCCAATGAATACATTGATCCCAAATACAGGTGCGCCCATCAGGATCAATCCATTCTCCAATATCTGGATTGTAAGAGTTCCTAAGAATATTCCCAGGATACTCCCGATACCACCCATGAGCGATGTGCCGCCCACCACGGATGATGCTATTGCTTTCAGCTCAAACCCAATTCCCTGCGTCGCTGCAAAAGATTCAATTCTCAGGGCTTGCATCATGCTCATGAAGCTGCACAAAAGCCCAACAATAACAAAACAGACGATTTTTACCATACCCGTATTGATCCCCATGGCTCTGGCAGCCGTTTCATTATCGCCTGTCGCAAAAACCCAGTTACCGAATCGATGGAAGTGGACAACCAGGCCGAGGACAAAGGCAAGGAATAGAAACCAGAGTATCTGAACCGGGAACACACCTCCCATGCTTCCAATTAAGGTGTTCTCCAACCATGTTCCAGGTTCTAGATAGGCTCGGGTTCCTATCGGCATCATCCGGGAGCTTGCATACAGAATTCCCCTCCAGAACATCATTGTGCCAAGGGTGGCAATGAAAGAGGGAATCCTGGTTCTCACGACCAAAAGACCGTTTAGAAAACCCAAAAGGGCGCCAGTAAAAAGTGTAGCAAAGGGAATAAAAATGAGTGGTACATCCCATTCGAGAAGTTTTACAAATACGAAAGAACTCATAGGGATGATTGAGCCTACCGATAAATCAAACTCGCCACAGATCATCAGGGTTCCCACGCCCATTGCGATAATCCCAAGATCAGGCACGAGCTTTGCTAGTGCTCCAAGGTTGTTTGATTTCATAAAGACGTGTCTTGGGGTAAAAGATCCGAAAATCAAAACTAGGATGATAAAGACGATCAGTGTAAACGTCACCTTGTATGACAGCAATCGAAGCAGAATCTCTCTTATTCTCTGCACGACCTTACCTACGTGAGGAAGTGTTGTTGAAAGTCTGTTCAAGCCAACCAAATGCACAGACTCCCGAATGCCTCTGATCATCGTGGTTCGGGCATAAGACCGGCTTATGAGGAGGTTTTTTCATGGGGATTGGGTTTGACTCGTCTTGTCGTCTGCCGTAGACAATATGGGTAAGAAAACTGAACCGGCGACCATGGAAATCGTGAATGATTTGAGTAAGTTCATCCACCTGGATTTCTCATGGCCAAGATCAAAAAAGTGGCAAATCGTCAAACCTGATGGATATGCCGTGTATCTGGCGAAAAACGGCCGCGCCTATGAACTAGACGTGTGGATTCACGGAGGTAGCGACAGTATCCCACAAGCCCTTCAGCAGGAGAATACCTTCACTGCCAATGAGAAAACCTAGACTCGAAGACACAGGTAATCCACATGTCTAGCCCGGCGCGGTCCGAAAGAATCTTTAGCCTATCGAATCATCATCGGAGAAAACTTCTCGATAAGTGCAATGTTAGTCTTATCGACCAGATATCCACCCGTGTCAATATTCGGGGCAAACCCATACTTCTTCATCAGATACAGTGTATAGACAGCATAGTATCCCTGAAGATACTGCTGCTGATCTATTGTGGCTTCGACATGCCCTGATTTCAGTCCCTCCAGTGTACCAGGTGCAGTATCGAATCCGCCGGCGATGATCTGGCCAGGACCTTTTCCCGCGTTCTTAAGAGAGGACGTGAGCCTGTCCGTGCAGATTCCACCGAGGCCGAAGAGAAACTTGGTTTCGGGATGAGCAATGAGATAGGAAGTCATTCTAGACTCAACGGTTGTCATTTCCAGTCCGCCCGCATCGATGATGTCCATTTTCGTGGTGATGCCAAACTCCTTCATCGCATCCTGTATACCCTGTGATCTCACAACACCGTAATTCGCACCTGGAACCTCAACCGCCGCCGCCACATGAGCTCCGGCCAGATCCCAACCCTGATTCTTGGCGGTCACGAAGAGCCTTCGTGCGATGACATACCCTGCTCGTCTCTCGCTTTGGCCAATATAGCATAAGCGGGCATTTCCAGCGGCACCCTGACTGTCATCGTTATTCATACCAATCACATTAATACCTTTTCCAAGTGCGTCCGAGACCAGCTTATCATATGCCTTATCATCATTGATAACCAGTGCGATGCCATCCGGTTTCATGGCAACGGCTTCCTGAAACCGTTTCGCCATCAAAGCCACGTCACCACCGACAAGATCAATATCGGCCTTGCACCCCAGCTCTTTCACAGCATCCAGCATGCCTTTCTGGACGACAGCCCAGAATGGGTCATCGCCACCATGGGTAACAAGGCGGAAATACATACCAGCTCCTGGTTTCTTTGCCATTGATGGACTTGGGAGCATGGCAGAAAAAGCAAGAAGTGTTAAACAGGTGACGGCCAGTACAAAAATCTTAGATCCCTTCATGGTCATCCTCCTTTCAAAAAAATCACTCACGACACAAACCCCCCAACCCAGAAGGCAGCCGGATACATCCAAACGTTTGCTTCGTTGAGGCACTATGAAAAACTCCCAATAGAACACGGGACGTTCTATTGGGAGTTAGAAGTGCCCACTTTGAGGTTCATTATGCTCCCCTCAAATCCAAACTATACCCGGCTGCGCTCGAGACGGAAAACAACTGGAATCAGTATATATCCGATGCCGGAGGCCTGTCAACACAAAAAACCGCTGATCGAGTGTTCGCCTCAGAGACTGCAAAGGCCCCAATAGGGGCCACGAGCTACCCTCCTCCTTTGTCGTTGGGTCCCAACCAGATGCCCTTGTCCGCATCCCATCGCCAGCCCTGCAAGGACAAAGTCAGCGGGAGTCGTTCCCAACCAGCATTCACACGGGCTTGAACCCTGTCCCAATCAGGCACCCCACTGGTTGCGTCAGGGCTTTCCACATTGAACGCGCCGACTGCCACCCCAGTGGTCATTACACCTTCGATGGGAAGGCCTTTCAGCAATCCAGCGAAGAAGCCGGCGATGGCACAATCACCGGCTCCGGTCGTGCCAACGACATTGGCCTTAAAGCAGGGGGCGAGTAACTCCCGGCCGAGCCAGTTCTCTGCGTCCCCTGATGCAGTGGTACCCACCGATGCCAGCCGTTTGGTATCAGATGAGGTGCGGGCGTATAAGCCCTGGGTTCCCAGCTTTAGCACAGCGATGGTGACACCCATATCGAGCAACCTATCTGTGAGTGTTGACAACAGCGCCCCGTTGGCGGACGCTGCGAGTTCTCCTGTTACCGCTTCGGTCAGAGCGTCATGTCTGGGGCGATCGAGCATGAACAGGATCTCGTCCAGACTGGGCAGGAAGATATCGACATGTGGCAACACTCGCTCCAGTAATGCTGCCCAATCGACCTGCCCAGCCTCCGAACTGGGATCGGGATAGGCCATATCCAGGGAGGTTGTCAAACCTGCGGTCTTCACGCGCCTCATCAGGGTTGCGAGTTCGACACCCCCATCCGTGTACATACGGCGCATGACCGGCGGATAGCCAAAGTGGAAAATGCGGGCGCCTGCCAGTTGATCTGTATCGATATCATCTCCACCGAATGTATCGTTCGTGCCGGGGTAATGGAAGAACATGCGGTCTACGCCAGGTGTGCTGATAACGATCGTATAAGAGCTTGATTCCCCCCTACCGATAATCATGCTCCCCACCAGAGTGTCATCGTGGGTACGCAGCAGGCCGAGGATGGCATGTCCGAACAGGTCATCCCCGACCTTGCCCATCAGTCTCGTGGAAATCCCAAGTCGGTGGAGTGCCAGGCCCGTATTTGGGACGGCACCTCCCGTTGTAGTAACAGCCGGTCCTACATTGATCAGCTTGCCGGGGGTCAGAAGTGTATCCAACCCGCCGCCTCGTGCCTCAAAGACCGGGAGCAGGTCAAGGCATATGTGGCCGGCGGCGACGACCTGTGCATCATCGGACACGGCGCACCTCATTTATGTCATGAGGAGAGGCCTCAAGGGGGAGTCGGCCAAGATTGTGAGTGTCGTTCACTGAGCGAAAGGGGGCTTTTTCAGTGACGACCAACTAAATCAACACCAATTCTTCTTGCTCGGCGCCGGAAACTGTCACTTGGCCGTCCAGTGTGATATACACATCGATTTCGGAACGTGCGGCCATCTCGCCCTGGAAATAGATGCCGGGTTCAATGGAGAAACAAATGCCAGGGACGAGTTTCCGCTCGTCCTTAGTCTCCAGATTGTCTATGTTCACCCCGTTACCATGAACCTCGGTTCCGATGGAATGACCAGTACGATGGACAAAATAGTCGCCATACCCGGCGGCTCTGACGACACTCCGACAGGCATCGTCTACTTCCCAACCGTAGCAAGTTTCGCCTTTAGCAAATTTGTCCGCCACGAATGTTTTGGCTGTGTTTCGGGCCTCGACGACCACATTGAAAATCTCCACATATTTAGCCGGCGGGTTGTCGCCCACATATCCACACCAGGTTATGTCGTAGCAGATACTCCCCGGTTCATTTAGCCTTGCAAATAAATCAATCAATACGGTGTCGCCTCTCTTAATGGTATAGGTATTCTCCGGTGTGGGTTCAAAATGTGGGTCGGCGGGATGATCGTTGACCCCCACGATGGGATGGTCACCATCATCCGTTATTCCCTCCTCCTCAAATCTTCTGACGATAAACTGCTGAATATCGCATTCGGTCACTTTGCGATCTTCACGGATGGCCTTGCCAATTTCTGCAAACGCCTCATCCTTGATCCTCTGAATCTTTTCGCCCGCTACCACATGGGTCTGGTACCTTGTCTCATCTATGATTGCTTCAAATTGCTGCACAAGATCGGCTGAGGTTACCACCTCATATCCAAGGCTTTTGATCAGCTCTACGGTCCCCCCGTCCACCATGGAAACATAAGGGATATGGTTCATGGGGGAATAGTTCATGACGATCCTTGTCCGGTTTGCCAAGATGTTCTTCAATTCTTGATGCATCTGCTTCCAAGGTGAATAGACGATTTTCATCCCGGGAAGTTTGTCCAGTTTTGTATTCTCCACACCATGCACCAGTTTGACCGGTTCACCTTCCGCCGGAATGAAGTAATACCAGCGCCGTGTGCTCAATTTGCCAAACTCCAAACCCAGGATTCGATACGCAAGTGGGTCACGGTTGCGAAAATCGTAGAACAACCAGCCATCGACCTCTCGCTCACGCAGTGCTTTCTGTATAGCCTCCAGATTCATGGTTCCTCTCCTATTCCTATATTCCTAAGGAATTGAAGAACTATGTAGTGATGCCTAGGCCTTGATTTTCAGGAGATTCCTAAAATTGGCATAGACAATACTAGCCAGTTCCTCGATGTCGATTTTTCTGATTTCCGCCACTGTCTCCGCAACCCGAACAACGTTGGCAGGCTCGTTCTTATCTGTCGACTGCAAGTGAAGGGGCATGTAGGGTGAATCCGTCTCGATCAGGATACTGTCCAGTGGAATATGGCAAAGGATTCCCCGCAGCGCGGTTGCGTCAGGGTAGGTGATGGCTCCGCCGAATGACATGAAAAAACCCATATCAAGAAGTTCGCTAACAGCCCTTTTGTCCGCATCAAAGTTGTGAACAACTCCCCGGACCCTGTCGGCTTTCTCCTCTTTCAGGAGGGGACCGAGCGAAGCATAAGCTCCGCGGCAATGGATGATGAGGGGAAGCCCTAACTCGCAGGCGAGCTCAATTTGCCTTCGAAAGGCCTGCTCCTGAGCTTTACGCAAGTCCTGATTATCATGGTAGGTTCCACCGG
>Ga0209636_10001180_pt1 | contig 26220 bp, 14 predicted proteins | sample DeeMarSWOR152_54_FD_187464 | JGI IMG/M metagenome (GOLD analysis project Ga0209636, IMG submission 187464) | Marine sediment microbial communities from White Oak River estuary, North Carolina - WOR-1-52-54 (SPAdes) (version 2) | ecosystem: Environmental > Aquatic > Marine > Intertidal zone >...
CGAATACGGTGGGGTTGAATTCTACCAATTCAGCGTCAATGCTCTCGGCGCTCGCGGCAACAGCCTGGGCTATTTGTGAGCTTGTAACATCTTCATTTGAGCAAGTCATCTGGGCGTACTGCATTACGGCTAACAATTCGCTAAATATTGTTAGAAGCTGCTGTTCCGGAAGGCCGTGCTGGTTTATTAGAATCCCAATTCGTTGAGAATATGTCTGGCCATTGAATAGCTGTGGTATTACTTGTCCGAGCAATTCGCCGGCCTGCTCGTTTGGCACCCTGATCCCGGCGAGCTGTGCTTCGTTTTTAAGTAACAGCCAGTATATATTGGACGGCACCGAGCGTCTATACATATCGTTGATTTGTTTATCACTGATTCTGTACCGGTTCGTTCTAATCGTTTGCCTTATATGGTTGATAAGTACCGGCGAAGTTTGCTGCTCAGCAAACAGCAGCTCGCCCAGGAGAATTCCACGTAAGTCCTGATTCCTCAGCAGCACATCGGCTGCCAGGCTTCTGAGGATATCCAGTTCCCGTCGTGCCAGGTATAAGTCGTTGTTTGTTATTTTCTTGTTGTCCCCAAAGTAAGCTATTGTCTTGTGCAGCCCTGTTGCTCTTCGGCTTAACTGTTGGAGCAAAGTGCCGCCGCCGATGAAGCCGAACATTATGACAATCACAACAATAGCCATTACTTTCGTGTTATATTTTCTAAACCACCTGACTAAATTCATATAGTCACTCCCGTATTTTGTTTAATGGTAATGAGTATCTGTTGCGGAAAATAAAAACCGATGATGTCACCCCTGCGAAAGCAGGGGTCCAAAAGGAAAAAGCTGGATTCCCGCTGGAGTTTATCCCGCACACAATGCGGGGCGGGAACGACAAATAATATTTCCACAACAGGGTCTAATTAGTTACCACTTAGCCCTTACCAATCACGAAGTATATGCAATCGTGCAGACTTTGCAAGAAAAATAGTACCTGCCCAAACCCGTGGCGGGGCAGTAACTTATGCAAATAGTTTGCACTTTTCTGCTGATGCTTTTATGATAGAAAGGCAGATGTTAGACGAACAAAAGAAATCTTGGCCAAGCAAATCGGCACAGGCCTATGCTGAGGCATGTAGCTGTCTGCCGGGCGGTGTGAATTCCCCGGTGCGGGCATTTGGGGGGGTGGACCTAGATCCGCTTTTCATTGAAAGTGCAAAAGGGTCAAAAATCTACGATATTGACGGCAATGAATATATCGACTACGTGGGCTCGTGGGGCCCGATGATACTCGGACACGCCCATCCGAAAGTATTGGAAGCAGTTATCGCCGCAGCACAAAAGGGCACATCATTCGGGGCACCGACGTTGGCTGAGACCACCTTAGCTAAGAAAATAATCGCCGCTTTCGATTCGGTTGAGAAGGTCCGGCTTGTAAGCAGCGGCACCGAGGCGGTAATGACGGCTATCCGGCTCGCCCGGGGGTACAGCAAAAAGGATTTAATAATCAAGATGGCCGGCTGTTATCACGGGCACAGCGATTCGCTGCTGGTTGCAGCGGGTTCCGGCCTTGCCGAAGTAACCACAGGGCGTCCCTTAGGCAGTGCCATCGCTTCGAGCGGGGGTGTTCCTGATTCGATTGCCAAGCTGACCGTCGTAATCCCATATAATGATATTGAGGTGGTAAAGGGGGCGTTTGATTTGTATAGGGGGAAAATCGCAGCGGTTCTGGTTGAGCCCGTCGCTGCAAATATGGGCGTAGTGCCGCCCATTGATGGATACCTGCAGACGCTTCGGAATTTGTGCGACCAAAACGATTCGCTTTTGATATTTGACGAGGTGATAACAGGCTTTCGCTTAGCCCTTGGTGGAGCACAGCAGCTTTTTGGTATAAAAGCTGATATTACCTGTTTAGGCAAAATCATAGGAGGTGGATTGCCTGTAGGGGCTCTTGGCGGCCGAGCCGATATTATGGACATGCTCGCCCCGCTCGGGCCGGTCTATCAGGCTGGGACACTTAGTGGTAATCCACTTGCTACAGCAGCAGCAATTGCTACACTGGATATACTCTGTGAGGCGGACTCGTACGAAAGGCTCGAGTCTTCAGCCGCTCTTTTAGAAGCCGGCCTGGCTAATGCCGCAAAAGAGGCCGGCATCAATGTTACACTTAATCGCCTCGGCTCGATTATGAGCTGTTTCTTCACTGATAAAAAAGTACAGAACTTTACAGATGTTCAGTCAACCGATATAAAACGATTCAAGAAATTCTTTGCCCTGATGTTGGAACAGGGGATTTATCTTGCACCAAGTGCTTATGAGGCGATGTTTGTTTCGTTAGCCCACAGCAAAGCCGACATTGAGAAGACCATCGAGGCGGCTCGAATTAGCTTCGGTAAAATCCCTAATGAAGAATAGTTCCGCGAAAAAAGGTTTACGACGTTGGTCCCTGTACATATTTGCCGGTGCAGCCGTGTTGATAGCTGCCGGCTTATGGCGTTGGTACAGTTTACAGCCGGAGAGGGTATATCGTGAACACGCCAATACCGTTTCCAAAGAATTCGAATACCTGACCCGAAGAATCAACGTCGATTCGGCCGATAATGAATGGTTGAGCAGAAAGCAAGCGGCACAGGACCTTGATGAGCTCGAATGGCTGCTTGAGAATCGATATTCATACCTGAGGCTCAAGGGCGTTGATTATAAGGCGGCTGTGGACAGCGTTCGCAGCTCTCTGAGTGACGGAATCAGCCGGAGTGACTTTGGCTATCAACTGACAAAATTCATCGCGTTGTTTGGTGACGGCCATAGTCGCGTTGCAAGCTCGACCGTTCGTTTAGTATCGTTATGTTCGGGCTATCTGCCGTTTCTGGTAGAAGAATCGAGAAATCGGCTGGTGGCTTTTAAGGCGGACCGTTCGGGCTTCGTTGACCCGGATTTTCCATTTCTGAGAGCGATGGACGCTCTGCCGGTAAGTGCCTGGCTCGAAGAGGCCGGTCAATGGGTGGCCAAGGGCTCGCCACAGTTTTTGCTTTGCCATACGATACGGAACCTTCGGTATGTTGAGTGTATTCGTAAGGAGCTCGGTCTGAGCGAGTCCGGTTCAATCGAGGTTGAGCTGGAATCGGCCGATGGTTCCCCAACCAAACGTATTAAATTGGCCCTGGCGAAGAAAGGCCCTGTTTACGGTTTCTGGCCGCGACCTGAAAATGAAATCAAATCGCGGGAAAATGTCCGTGTTGAAAGTCGTATATTGAAGCAAAATATAGGGTATTTGCGGATTTTGATTATGCCGGATGACCACGAATTCCTGGAAGGCCTGGTCGAGGCGATGGAGCGATTCAAGGGCACGAAAGGTCTTATCATCGACGCCAGAAAATGCAGCGGAGGAACCCGGGCACCTCTGCGCGTGCTCTTTCCGTTCTTTATGGCCGAGAAGGACTTACCTCGCGTGGTCAACGTTGCGGCATACCGGCTGGGAACAGGAAACAGGAAGGAGGAGTTTGAAGGACGTTACCTTTATCCAGCCTCCTCACCGCGCTGGTCCGATGCTGAGCGTGCCGTTATTAGCTCCTTAGCCGGCACCTTTGAGCCCGAGTGGATGCCTGCGAAGGGACAGTTCAGCCGATGGCACTATTTTGTGATAAGTCAAGCAAACAATGAAAGATACTATTACTACGACAAACCGGTGGTTATTTTAATGGACCGATGGAATTTCAGCTCCTGGGACATCTTCCTCGGTGCCTTCAAAGGCTGGAAAAACGTCACGTTGATGGGCTTGCCCAGCGGCGGCGGAAGTGGATGTTATCAGAACTATCGTTTGCACAATTCCCATATTAGAATCCAGTTGTCCTCGATGGCCTCGTTTCAGCCGAATGGTAAACTGTACGACGGCAACGGTATTCAGCCCGACATTGCCATTGAGCCGATTCCTACGGATTTTATCGGTAAAACCGACAGTGTTCTCAAGGCTGCAATTAAGTATATCGAGGGTAAATAAATTTCTTGCATTTGAAGCAGAGGTAGAACATAATAGCTTAAAAGGGATGCTGAAAAGCACGCTTCTCCGAGAGGAGTCCTTAGGACTAACAGGCGTGCCGGATGCTCACGGAAATGGAGAGTAGTTCAATAGTGAGTGGTGAGCAGTTAATTAAGCCATTAACCCAATTTAGGAGATTTAAAAATGAACGAGAACCAGGCCAGCCCAAGTAATTTATTAGATACTACCGATTGTCTTGAAGCGATTGGGGTATTTAGAGGATGGAAAAACTTTTTCTTTATCATTGTGGTTATATGTCTTCTGCTGTTGCAGATATCCTTTTGGGTTGTAAATACCGGCTACATTACCGCAAAGGAGTATCCCGGTAGCGAGGCTGCTGTTGTGGGTGGGGGCTTGAGTGAGGATGTTGGCGAGGCTGCAAGAAAAGTAGCTGCCGAGCAAAGTGAGCCGGCCGAAGCAAAAATAGAGGATTCTTTATTTGGAATAACCTTCAAACATTTAGCCATGGGTATCCGGGTTGTTAATGCAATACTTATACTAACGGGGCTGCTTTACTGTCTGACAATACTTTTGTCCTTGAAGATTTCGCTGGTAGGCAGGCTCGGCGGAATGAACCATATCAGCAGAGCATTTTTCCTGTCACTGGTTATGCTTATTCTGCTGCTGCCCTGGCAGAGAGTTTTTGGCGGTATGGTTCTCGGAGCGATATATACACCCTGCGAATTGGTGAAGTGGAGCTCTGCTGAAACCGGCAATATATTCGACATTATTCTTTATTATCTGCGGTTCTGCGGTTACTGGCTGTTAATACTGTTACTGCTTATCTTTTCACAGCTTCGCAGCGGCCGCTGGACAAAGTCGATTCTTCGCCGGCTCGAGGTCATATAAGAGTTTCCATTTTGCGATAACTCAGGCTCCTGAAGCGGGAATCTGGTAAAATGTGTCCCTTAAGAAGATGGCTAAAGTGGAACGGCGAAACGATTGATAATTGATTATTTTGTGTCTGTGCCGTTCTCTGTGGTTAATCTTTTTTCATACGATGTCTTGTGGTTCACCCCGCAGGAGATTTATCCTTACTCGATAAAGGGAACAAAAATGGACAAAATTGAGCGTATTGGGGTCTCACTTGATAAAAAGCTGCTTTCGATGTTTGATAGGCTTATTGCCAGGCAGGGTTATCAGAGCCGGTCCGAGGCGATACGGGACCTTGTGCGCCGGCAATTAAGTGAAGAGCGTCTCGGCGACCCAAAAGCCAAAGGGGTCGCTGCTGTATTTTTGGTTTACGACCATCACTCGACAAAGCTCACGGACAGGCTGATAGGACTGCAACATACGCATACTCTGGGTTCGTCACTGCAGGTGATTTCTTCTTTGCACGTTCACCTGGATGAGCACGATTGTCTGGAGGTGATTGTGCTTCGAGGACATGTCGGCGAAATCAATAAGGTGGCGGAAAGCATATTGAGCATGAAGGGTGTTAAATTAGGGCGTCTTAATGTTATGGCACCTGTGCCTGCGGAACCATAGGTGCAGGCAACTTAATTTGCGGTTGACCATTTGCGATTGACTATTTATAATTTTCAATCGAATTTTGGAAATTTAACTCGTGCTACGTAGCCCCCACTGCTGGCTTGCTCCAGCAAGCCGTGGGGGCAGAGTAGTAAAGGGCGATTAGCTCAGTTGGCTAGAGCGCACGGATCACACCCGTGAGGTCACAGGTTCGAATCCTGTATCGCCCAGTTTTCTAACCCTCGTAATTGCAAGCACTTTAACACCTTATCGCGGTCTTATGAAAAATTCTGGGATTATCTGACGATTTATTTTATGCAGAATGATGCTTTCTTGGTCTTCCCCTGCGCCGTTTCCAGTCTCCATTTGCGGCCAAGATTTGCAGTTCCTTTTTATCGAAAGCAAAATACCCGGCATTCTTTTTCGAGTGCAAAGCACCTTTTCTGATAAGCCTGTGTATTGTCAGACTCGGTCGCGACAGTCCGAGCCAGTTGATAGTTTCCTCCATGAAGCCTGTTACTCAAAATGTAAAACTGTAAAGGGCAGTAGCCATGTTTCAAATTTGAAAATAGAAAGCATCTGTATTTCAGTTGTATGGGAAAAAACATTGCCAAAAGCTAATAAAAGGGGTAAAAATGAATTTATAGACTTATTTCGTGCTTTCAAAATCCTATGAGTTCTCTAATAGGATACAACCGTAGGCTAAATCTGAGTATTTAGATTAGTAAATGACGCTTCAACACCGTGATCTGTAGCAAACTTGGTTCAAGATTCTAAAAAGGGGAAACTCTTACCTGTAAGAGTTTTTCGAGCTGCATAAATGGCGAACTTCTTATGGTAGAGTCAGAAGGGCAAAAACGTGTTATAGCGGAGTATGTGGGACCACAAATTGATGGAGGTTGTTTCCCTATTAAACGCGTGGTTGGCGAAAGAATTATCGTTAAGGCGCACATTTTTTCCGATGGACACAACCGGATACAGGCCGAACTCTTGTATCGGATTGAAGGGGCCAAAAGGTGGAAAACTTCACAGATGAGATTGTTGGCTAACGATGAATGGATAGGCTCATTTGAAATCGCGCAATTGAAGGATTACTATTACAAAGTTCGGGCCTGGCTGGACCGTTTCGGGACTTGGCGAGAGGACTTGCGCAGGAAGTTGGCCGCCGGTCAAAAACTCAAGGTTGACCTAATGATTGGTTCCGAAATTCTCAAGCAAGCAGGTAAAAGAGCCAGAGGCAAAGACGCAAACAAGATAAAACAGTGGGCAAAGATGCTTGGTCAATCCAAAAGACCTAAAAGGGCAATAGAAGTTGCGTTGAGCGAAGAGTTAGAGAAGCTGGTCAATAAGTATCCCGATAAGTCAAATGCAGTGGAATATTCGATTGTATTGCCCGTTAGCGTTAGTCGAAGAAAGGCCCTATTTAGCTCATGGTATGAACTTTTTCCCAGATCATGCGGGGTAGAAAGTAAGCACGGGACATTTGCTGACTGTGAGCAATTGTTGCCTGATCTGCAGCAATTAGGTTTTGACGTCCTTTATTTGCCACCCATCCACCCCATTGGAAAAACGAACAGAAAGGGTAAGAACAACTCCACTGTATGTGAATCCCGAGACCCTGGTTGTCCCTGGGCTATTGGCTCTTCAGAAGGAGGACATAAAGCTATTCATCCGGAATTGGGCAATCTAAAGGATTTTCGCAGATTGGTTAGATGTGCCGAGGAGCATGGTATAGAGGTTGCGCTGGATTTAGCATTTCAATGCTCCCCGGACCATCCTTATGTCAAGGAGCATCCTGAGTGGTTTCGGTGGCGGCCAGACAAAACTGTGCAATACGCCGAAAATCCACCTAAAAAGTATGAGGATATTTTGCCGCTGAACTTCGAAACGGACAATTGGAAAGAGCTTTGGGAGGAACTGAAAAGTGTAGTCCTTTTCTGGATAAAACAAGGGGTGCGAATTTTTAGAGTTGACAATCCTCATACAAAGCCCTTTGCATTTTGGCAGTGGTTAATCACCGAGATCAAAAAAGGTTCCCCGGATGTAATCTTTCTATCCGAGGCTTTCACCAGGCCCAAACTTATGCAGCGTTTAGCAAAATTAGGCTTTGACCAATCGTACACGTACTTTACCTGGCGCAACACCAAGTTTGAACTTGAACAGTGGGTAACCGAACTGACTCAAACTGAGGTATCTGAATATTTACGGCCTAATTTCTGGCCCAATACGCCGGATATACTGCCGCAGTATTTACAGTATGGCGGACGCGCAGCCTTTATAATTCGCCTTATTCTGGCAGCGACGCTTTCATCAAACTATGGTATCTATGGCCCCGCCTTTGAACTGTGCATCAGCGATGCTATCGATGGCAGGGAAGAGTATCTCAACGCTGAGAAATATGAGATCAAGCTTTGGAATCGAAATCAGCCCGGCAACATAAGAGCTGTGGTCGAGCGGGTAAATAAAGCCCGCCGGGAAAATCCATCACTACAAATTACCAGGAACCTGAGATTCTATGAGATTGACAATAATTTGATGATGTGTTATGGCAAAACCACAGAAGATTTATCAAATATTACGATTATGGTTGTTAATCTCGACCCTTATCATAAACAATCAGGCTGGCTCGGTCTGCCTTTGGAAGAATTAGGTATTGATCCTGGTCAGCCGTATCTTTTGCATGACTTGCTTAGCAACGACAAATATATTTGGCAAGGCCACCGAAATTATCTGGAGCTTGACCCCCGTGTGATGCCGGCACATATATTACAGGTCCACAAGCGCCTGCGGCGAGAGACGGACTTTGACTACTTTATGTAGATGGAGTTTTTTATTGGCCCGGACAAGAATAAAAACAGGTGAGTCGTTATGGTACAAGGATGCCATCATTTACGAACTTCATGTGAAGTCTTTTTATGATGGGAATGGTGACGGTATAGGTGATTTCCAGGGGCTTATTCAGAAGCTGGATTATTTACAAGAGCTGGGGGTAATAGCTATATGGCTTTTGCCGTTTTACCCCTCGCCACTTAAAGATGATGGCTATGACATTGCAGATTATTTCAATATCAACCCGGATTTTGGCAGCCTGCGGGATTTTCGCCGGTTTTTGCGTGCGGCGCATAAGCGAGGCATTCGGGTTATAACAGAATTGGTAATTAACCACACCTCTGACCAGCACAAGTGGTTTCAGCGTGCGAGGCGTGCTAAACCGGGTTCGGTCTGGAGGAATTTCTACGTCTGGAGCGATACACCAGACAAATATAAGGAAGCAAGGATTATCTTCAAGGACTTTGAGCATTCTAACTGGTCGTGGGATTCGGTGGCACAGGCGTATTACTGGCATCGGTTTTATAGCCACCAGCCGGACCTGAATTTCGATAGTCCCGCTGTGCGTAGAGAGATTTTTCGCGTAGTTGATTTTTGGTTCAATATGGGAGTTGACGGTCTACGGCTCGATGCGGTTCCATATCTTTTTGAGCGGGATGGGACAAATTGCGAGAACCTTCCGGAAACTCACGCTTTTTTAAGAGAATTACGTGCACACGTGGAAGAAAAATATGACGACCGCATGCTGCTGGCCGAGGCAAACCAATGGCCGGAAGATGCATCGGAATATTTCGGAGCCGGTAATGAGTGCCACATGGCATTCCATTTCCCAGTGATGCCCCGCTTGTTCATGGCGGTGCAGATGGAAGACCGCTTTCCCATAATTGATATGATTGAACAAAGCCTGGATATACCCGAAGGTTGCCAGTGGGTGATGTTTTTGCGAAATCACGATGAATTGACACTTGAAATGGTGACCGATGAGGAGCGTGACTATATGTATCGGGTTTATGCTCAGGACCCCAAAGCACGGATAAACCTGGGCATTCGGCGCCGGCTCACTCCCTTACTGGACAATAATCGCAGAAAGATAGAGTTGATGAACTTTTTGTTGTTCTCTCTGCCCGGAACACCGGTGCTGTACTATGGAGATGAAATTGGGATGGGCGATAATTATTACCTGGGTGACCGGGATGGAGTGCGCACTCCAATGCAGTGGAGTGCGGACAGAAACGCCGGCTTTTCCAGAGCTAATCCCCAACAGTTGTACCTTCCGTTGGTGATCGATTTGCAGTACCACTATATGGCGGTGAACGTAGAAAACCAGTTAAACAATCCATCATCGCTGTTATGGTTTATGCGACGTCTGGCCGCAACGAGAAACCGTTTCAAAGCATTCGGAAAAGGTAGTATAGAGTTTATTAACTCAGATAATCCGCGAGTGTTGACCTTTGTTCGAAGTTATGAGGATGAGACTGTTCTTGTTGTGGCAAATCTTTCCCGGTTTTGCCAGATTACCCGCCTTGATCTTACCGAATACTCGAAGCTTGTGCCCGAAGAATTATTTGGTGGCAACATATTTCCAGTGGTCAATGAACAGCCTTATGTATTAACTCTAGGGCCACACAACACTTACTGGTTTACGTTGCGAGAACAAAAGCAGCCTATGGTGGAAGTTGCCGAACAGATTCCATGTTTGAAGCTGGATACAGATTGGAGAAAAATAACTCAGGATGATTACAAAGAGCAGCTTGCAACACTTCTGCCTGACTATCTTAAGAAATGTAGATGGTTCGGCGGTAAGGGCAAACCTGTCCGGCGGGCTACTATCATTGATAGTATAGCTGTTACGAGTGGAGAGAATATTTCGCACCTGCTGCTGGTACAGGTTTCATACACAGGCAGCCCGAGAGAAACTTACCTTTTACCGGTATCCCTTGCAACCCATGGAGAGGCCTTAGAAATCTCACGTCAATCACCGCAGAGCGTGATGGGCGAACTTCAACTAAAAGATGAGCAGGGAATAATTTATGAGGGGGTTCATAGTACTCAGTTTCGCGGGGACTTATTGCGAATAGTAGCCGGAAGGCCAGGAATAAAAGTCGGAAGAGGCCAGCTTGTCGGCAGGCGAAGCAGCAAGTTCAGAAAACTTCTTGGCGCCAAAAAGCTGCCTCTTGGTTCGAGGCTCCTGATGGCCGAGCAGAGCAACACTTCGGTATTATATGAAGATTTACTATTTCTAAAACTTTATCGGCGGCTTGAAGGAGGCGCCAATCCCGACGTTGAGATATCTCGTCATTTGACAGAATATACGGATTTTACTAACTTCCCTGCGTATGCCGGTTCCATCGAATGGCGACGGAGGGATTCGGAGTCTTTTGTTGTCGGACTCCTTTTAGAATTCGTACCTAATGAAACCGATGCTTGGACTTATACGTTGGATTCAGTTGGACGTTATCTCACTCAGGCCACTACGCATAAGAAAGACCTTGAGAGCGTTCTCAAAGCCCCAAAGTCGTTCAGGGATATTGACGTGGAGGATATAGGTGAGCGGTTACGAGATTTGATCGGCCCTGTTTACGTTGACCTGGTATCTTTACTGGGAAAACGTACCGGAGAGCTCCATCTGGCCTTGGCATCTTTTGCGCATGATGGTGATATGGAGCCAGAACCCTTCTCAATGCTATACCAAAAATCGGTGTATCAATCTATGCGAGCCCTCACACTGAAGGTTTTCGACGATCTCCAAAGTAACTTACGCAACATGAACGATGAAGTTGCGAAACAAACCCGGTCAATCCTGGAAGCGAAGCAGGAAATCCTTAGGCACTTTCGAGACATTACAAATCACAAAATATCAGCGATGAAGATTCGGATTCACGGGGATTATCACCTTGGTCAAGTTCTTTACACTGGAAAGGATTTTGTGATTATTGACTTTGAGGGCGAACCTACCAGGCCGCTTGGGGAACGGCGACTCAAACGCTCAGTCCTGCGAGATGTGGCTGGTATGATACGATCATTTCACTACGCTGCGCACGGGGTGATTATTTTGCGACCCGGAACCCAGACGGCTGATTTAGAAGATTTGCAGCGTTGGGCTGATTTGTGGTACTATTGCGTAGCAGGAGTATTTCTTAGTTCTTACTTAGCCGTAGTTGGTGATGCAGAGTTTCTTCCAAAAGATAAGCAAGATTTTGAAACTTTGCTGGAGACTTTCTTGTTGGAGAAAGCCGTCTACGAGCTTGGTTACGAACTGCACAATAGGCCCGATTGGTTGCTGATACCAATTAGGGGAGTACAACAGACATTGAAAGGAAAGTTATAGGCCGGTTTAGGGGAAAGTTTATGGAAGAGCAGCATGCAAAGGTACTTAATACCTTCAGCTTGTTAACAGATCATGACATTTATTTATTCAAACAGGGCAATCACTTTAGGCTTTATGAGAAATTAGGTGCCCACGTCATGGAAAACGAAGGAGTTGAAGGTACTTTTTTTGCAGTCTGGGCCCCCAACGCTGAAAGTTTGTCAGTAGTAGGTGATTTTAACGACTGGGATCCTGGCGTTCACCCACTGAAGGTTCGTCTGGATGGTTCGGGAATCTGGGAAGGATTCGTACCCGGTGTGGGTCAAGGTATGTTGTATAAATACCACATCGTCTCTCGATTCAACAAGTACACTGTTGACAAAGGTGACCCCTTCGCTTTTTACTGGGAGTTACCACCTCAGACCGCTTCGATTGTTTGGGACCTCAATTACAAATGGGGCGACAGAGCATGGATGAAAACACGTCAGCGAACGAATTTACTTGAAGCACCCATCAGTATATATGAAGTTCACCTTGGGTCCTGGAAACGCGACCCTTCCGAGCCTCAACGCGTCCTAAGCTGCGGTGAAGTCGGACCAGAGTTAGTAAAATACGTAAGAGAGGCGGGCTTCACTCATGTTGAATTTCTGCCCATAATGGAACACCCCTTTTATGGCTCCTGGGGATATCAAGCAGCCGGCAATTTTGCACCTTCCCGTAGGTACGGCAATTGTCAGGATTTCATGGCATTGGTCGATCACCTACATCAGAATAATATTGGTGTTATATTAGATTGGGTGCCCTCTCATTTCCCGTCGGATGAATACGGGCTTGGATATTTTGACGGCACTCACCTGTACGAGCACTCCGACCCAAAGAAGGGTTTTCATCCAGACTGGAAGAGCCTTATTTTCAACTACGGCCGAAACGAAGTTCAAGCTTTTTTGATTAGCAGTGCGTTTTTTTGGCTCGATAAGTACCATGCTGATGGATTGAGAGCAGACGCTGTAGCTTCGATGCTGTACCTTGATTACTCACGTAAAGAAGGTGAATGGATTCCTAACATTAAAGGTGGACGGGAGAATCTGGAGGCAATAAATTTCTTACGCAAGTTGAATAAGTGGGTGCACAAAGAGTACCCAGATACATATACCATAGCCGAAGAGTCGACTTCATGGCCTATGGTTAGCCAGGGCGTTGAGGTTGGCGGATTGGGTTTTAGCATGAAGTGGAATATGGGTTGGATGCATGACACGCTTGAATACTTTAACAAGGACCCTATTTACCGCAAATATCATCAGGACCAACTCACTTTTTCGATCTGGTACGCTTTTTCTGAAAAATTTCTTTTGCCGTTATCTCACGACGAAGTTGTGCATGGCAAAGGCTCGCTGCTAAGAAAGATGCCAGGGGACGAATGGCAGAAGTTTGCAAATTTACGGACATTATTTGGTTACATGTATACACATCCGGGCAAGAAGCTTCTGTTTATGGGTGATGAATTCGGCCAGGATAGTGAGTGGAATCACAACGCTAGTCTGGATTGGCATCTGTTGCAAAATGACTTTAACGCTAATATTAGTAAGTGGGTACGCGATTTGAATCATTTTTACAGGATTGAACAGGCACTGTATGAACTTGACTTCGATGGTACCGGATTTGAGTGGATTGATTTTCACGATGCCCAAAAGAGTATTATCAGTTTTCTACGTTGTGGTAAGTCGAGAAACGAGCTATTAGCAGTTGTGTGCAATTTCACTCCAACACCGCGATACAATTACAGGGTCGGTGTTCCGGTCGGTGGATATTGGAAAGAAGTACTAAACAGCGACGCCAAGGAGTACGGTGGAAGCGGACATGGAAATATCGGCGGTGTGGAAGCATCTCCTGCGTCTTTTTACGGCAAATATGATTACTCTTTGTCTATTACACTGCCGCCATTAGCTGTGGTGGTGTTTAAACGGGAGGCGGACGCAGGTGATACCAGGAGCTAAGTATCTGGGAAATAACAAATGCAGCTTTACTGTATGGGCGCCTGAAGCGGGAAATATCAGGCTACAGCTTGTGGGGCCCGGCAAAAAGCGAATAGTGACTCTTAGCAGAAGCGACCTCGGATACTGGGGCAAAACAGTTGAAGGGATTACTACCGGAACCCGATATTATTACGGCCTTAATAACTCACTTCGAAGGCCCGACCCGGCTTCGCATTTCCAGCCCGAAGGTGTCCACGGACCAAGCGAAGTCATAAACCACAGTTTTCCGTGGAAAGACAGTAGTTGGTCAGGGATACCTTTAGAACGAATGCTTATCTATGAATTGCATGTAGGCACCTTTACACAGCAAGGAACCTTCGATGCAATTGCAAAGCGATTAAAAGACTTGTGTCGGCTGGGCATAAACGCAATAGAGCTCATGCCGGTGGCACAATTTCCCGGGGGAAGGAACTGGGGGTATGACGGCGTTTACCCTTACGCCGTTCAAAACTCATACGGCGGTCCCGAGGCCTTTAAGACACTTATAGATAAGTGCCACAAGAATGGTCTGGCTGTCATTCTTGATGTGGTTTACAACCACCTTGGCCCGGAAGGAAACTACCTTCGAGACTTTGGACCTTATTTTACGAATAAATACAAAACTCCTTGGGGAGAAGCTCTTAACTTTGACGGGCTTTGGAGCGATCAGGTACGCGAGTTCTTCATTCAAAATGCTCTTTATTGGTTTCGTGAATATCATATAGACGCCCTTCGTTTAGATGCTTTGCACGCGATTTTTGATATGAGTGCCAAACACTTCATAGAAGAGTTGGCCGAACGAGTCGAAGAATTCTCTAAAGACTCTGGCCATAAATACTATCTTATAGGAGAAAGCGACCTAAATGATGTCAGACTGATAAGACCAAGAACAAAGGGAGGGTATGGCCTCGATGCTCAATGGTGCGATGATTTTCACCATAGCCTGCATGCGCTCTTGACAGGTGAGCAAGCTGGTTATTACAAAGATTTTGGCAAGATAGAAGAGCTGGCTAAGAGTTTTAGGGAGGGATTCGTGTACTCCTGGACTTATTCAAAATTTCGCAAACGCTACCACGGCAGTAGTTCAAAAGGAAGGCCAGCCAGGCAGTTTGTGGTCTGCATCCAGAATCACGATCAGGTCGGCAACAGAATGCTCGGTGAAAGGCTCTCTCAATTAGTTAGTTTTGAGGCGCTAAAACTTGCCGCTGGTACGGTCATTTTGTCACCATATGTTCCCCTGCTTTTCATGGGCGAAGAATACGCTGAAGAAACTCCATTTCAATACTTTGTCAGTCACACGGATAATGAATTGATAAAGGCTGTTCGAACCGGCAGAAGTAATGAATTTAAGTCTTTTGAATGGCAAGATGATTGCCCTGACCCCCAGGCCATCGAAACATTCGAAGGTTCAAAATTGACGTGGGAAAAGCGTTCAAGGAGCCAACATAAAATTCTATTAAATTTCTATCGCGGGATGATTGCACTGCGTAAAAGTATCCCTCATTTTGCCGACAAGGCTAATATTAGGGTCCGATGCTTTCCTAAGAAGCGTATCTTGCTATGGCATCGCAGGTTTGCTAATCGCAAGATTCAGTGTGTGATGAATTTTAGTAATGCAGAGCAAAAGCTGCGAATATATGCTCCACAGCAAGGTTGGAGAAAAATTCTGGATTCGGCTGATACCAAATGGAGGGGACCGGGTTCGAAACTGCCAGCAGTGGTCAAAGGAAAGCAACAAGTGGCTATAGCGGCATTAAGTTTAGCACTGTTCGAGGAAAAAGGAGGGCAGAGAAAAGAAAGAGCTTATTTAGCGCAAGCAAGAACAAAGTCTTCTCGGAAAAAAGTTTATGCACATACCAACAGCCATGTATAGATTACAGTTTAATTCCTCATTTGGCTTTCAAGAAGCTGAAAAAGTCATACCTTACTTGCAGAAGCTCGGCCTTAGTGACATTTACGCCTCGCCCATATTTAAGGCAACAAAAGGCAGCACGCACGGCTATGATGTTGTGGATTCCAACGAGCTTAATCCCGAGTTAGGTAGTGGGGCTGACTTCAATAAAATGATGGCTGAGAGGGAGAAGTACGAGATGGGTTGGCTGCAAGATATTGTCCCAAATCATATGGCTTTTAGCAGTGAGAATTTGATGTTAATGGATGTATTTGAATATGGCAGACAAAGCAGATTTTGGGATTTCTTTGATATAGATTGGGACCATGGTGATAAGGCACTGCGAGGAAAAGTATTGGTCCCCTTCCTGGGAAAACCTATTCAGGAGGCGTTGGCCAGCAATGAAATCTGCCTTCAGTTGACACCAGCCGGGTTTAGAGTGAAATACTACGACCATAGTTGGCCATTACGTTTGTCCAGCTATTCTACAGTTCTCTTGCGTAATCTAGAAGATGCCCATCGCAACAGTCAATATAAATGTGAATTGAAAGAGCTTACAGAATTAGCCAAGCAGTTCGATTCTCTCAGCAATATGGATTTCTGTGCCCAGCGCCAGCGAGATGTGGGTGAAGCCAAACGGGCTCTGTGGCAGCTCTTCACTACCGGTGAATTGATATCTGATTGCCTGGGACCTTATAGCAAAAAAAGTTGCCAACAAGGTTTCGGGCCACTTGAGAGGTTATTAGATGAGCAATTTTTCAAATTGGCATTCTGGAAGGAGGCAGATAAAAAAATCAACTATCGCAGGTTTTTTTATCTTAATAACTACATAGGTCTGCTAATGGAGAACCCTCGTGTGTTCGAATATACACACCATCTAATTCTGCGTTTAGCTGAGCAAGGCGGATTTACGGGTTTACGGATAGACCATATTGATGGCCTCTATAATCCAGCTCAATACTTAAGGCAACTGCAAGAAAGATTGGGGCAAATATATGTTGTTGTGGAGAAGATTTTAGAACCGGATGAAAGCCTGCCAGCCCACTGGCCCATACAGGGGACCACCGGTTATAATTTTGCAAACTACGTAAATGGCCTTTTTTGCAGAAGGGCCAATGAGAAGGAATTTACAGCTATATATGAAAAGTTTATTGGAAGCCTACAGGATTATGAATTCATTTTGCATGAAAAAAAGAAGCTGATTATTCAAAAATATATGGCCGGTGACATAAATAACCTTTCGCGCTTACTTCAAAAACTTCATGGAGATGGCAGCCACCTGGATGCGAGCGCCGACGCCACTGGAAAGGCTTTGACTGAGATCATTGCGGCATTTCCTGTGTATAGAACTTATGTCTCTGATAAAAGTTTTACAGAGGCCGATAGAGAATACATCCAGGAAGCGCTTAGAGGTGCTAAACGAGCACAGCCGGAACTGGCGGATGCCATTGGCCTCATTGGTGAATATTTGCTTTCTGGTGGTCGGACTCCCAATGTCCGAGCGGCTATGGACGGCTTTCTTCACTTTGTCATGAAGTTTCAACAGCTAACCGGCCCTGCTACGGCCAAAGGATTTGAGGATACCCTTTTATACTGCTATAACCGCCTTATCAGCCTCAATGAGGTGGGAGCAAGGCCGGATCGTTTTGGCATATCAGCTGAGGAGTTTGACAAATTCAACAGCAAAAGGGCTAACCAATGGCCTCATTCGCTGAATAACACAAGCACGCACGATACAAAGCGTGGTGAGGATATTCGAGCCAGAATAAATGTCCTTTCAGAGATGCCGGAACAATGGAGATTCAAAGTTGACTACTGGACTCGAATTAATAAGCATAAGAAACTCAGATACAATAACTCTTGGGCACCTGATGTAAATGATGAGTACCTTCTTTATCAAACACTTATAGGGGCTTTGCCTTTTGGCGAAAGCGAGTATGAAGCCTTCAGAAAGCGAATTAAAGAATACTTCGTAAAGGCAGTGCGGGAAGCAAAGGTGCACAGTAACTGGGTTGAGCTAAACAAAGAGTACGAAAGTGCGTGTGAGAAATTTGTGGACAGATTATTAACCTTCTCCAAGGCAGATAAATTCTGGAAGGATTTTATTGCTTTTCAAGGGGAAGTAGCAAATTACGGTGTGTTTAACTCGCTTTCCCAGGTACTTATCAAGATAACCGCCCCGGGCGTACCGGATTTCTACCAGGGTACGGAGCTTTGGGATTTAAACCTGGTTGACCCCGACAACCGCCGTCCGGTTGACTTCGAAGCCAGAGCTAAGTTCCTGGAGGATATTAAAAGCGAGGAAAACCGTGACGCCTCAAGATTGCTCAAAGAGCTGCTCACACATAAAGAAGATGGGCGAATAAAGATGTTTTTGATTTATAAAGCTCTTTCAGCTCGCAGAAAGTTTAAGCAGATTTTTGAAGATGGCGATTACGTACCTGTGCGTGTCACAGGTAGGTACAAAGACCATATTATTGCTTTTGCACGAAAGGCTGAACAACAGACGGCGATTACAGTTGTACCAAGATTTCTTGCATCCATGGTTGAGCCTGATAGCTTGCCTATTGGTGAGCAATTGTGGCAGGACACAAGGATTATAACCCCAAGTTATTTATCCGGTAGCTGGCTAAATGTCATTACAGCAGAGAAAATAACCGGCGTAAATGAATTGTTTGTCGAACGCATTCTAAGCAAGTTTCCGGTTGGATTGATTTTTGCAATCGAGTGAAGTAAGCATTACCGAATATTCAATCTCTTTCCATTATCTTGGTAAGCTGCTTTAACTTGCTTGAAAGTGTCACATTGAGCTGGCCTGGTTTCAAACGCCATAACCAGTTACCTTTCTTGGCAGCTGGATGGTTCATACGTGCTATATCGCTTAAGCCCAAGATGTCCTGGACAGGAATTATAGCTAATTTAGCAACAGAGCTCATGGCCAGCCGTATAAACTGCCAGTGTATTTGACGCCCAGATACTTTTTGACCTAAATATTCATTTAATCGTTTCTTCTGCGTCCGGGTAGCCTCTTTTTCGAACCAGCCCTTTGTCGTGTTGTTGTCATGTGTACCCGTGTAAACAATGCAATTTTCAATATGATTATGCGGAATATGAGGATTTGCATAGGAGTTACCATCGAAAGCGAACTGAAGTACTTTCATAGTTGGCAGGGTAAATTTTTCAATGACTTCTCTGACATCAGATGTGATGTACCCCAAATCCTCGGCAATAATAGGAGCAGTGGGAAAGTGTCTCAACAGCATCCTAAAAAAATCGTATTTAGGCCCATCGACCCAGGTTCCATGTAAGGCGGTTTTATGACCAGCAGGAACCTGCCAGTAGCTAATCAGACCACGGAAATGGTCAATCCGGACAAGATCAAACATCGTTAGATTATGTCTCATCCGATTCATCCACCACAGGTAATTTGTCTTTTTCAAAAACTGCCAGTCATACACAGGATTACCCCATAACTGACCTGTGCGACTGAAATAGTCCGGCGGAACGCCTGCAATATGCTTGGGCTTTTTGTCCCTGTCCAGTTTGAAGTTCTTAGGCTCAGCCCATACATCGGGGCTGTGGTAGGCAACATAAATAGGTATGTCCCCGATTATTTGGATACCGCGTTCATTACAGTAGTGCTTTAGCTGCTTCCATTGCTTGTGAAAGACATACTGCAAAAATCGCTCCTGACCTATGTTATCACCCAGGTGTTCCTTTATGGCTCTCAACCTCCTACCTTTTCGATTTTTTAATTCCTCAGGCCAGTCACACCAACTACGGTTGCCAATATGGTGGGTTAAGGCTTGAAAAGTTGCAAAATCCTCCAGCCAAAAGGAATTCTCATCACAGAACTTGTCGTACTCTTGATTACCAGGCGAGCGCCTAAAACATCTGAAGGCAACTTTGAAGAGTTTCGTTTTATATCTCACAATCTTATCGAAGTTCACCCTTGTTTGGGGAAAAGAAGGTGGATTTTGAATATCATCTTTTGTTAATAATCTGTCCTGCCGCAGCAAATCCGGACTGATAAGTAAAGGGTTCCCTGCAAAGGCGGAAAAGCAGTTGTACGGTGAGTAATCCGTTTTGGCTGTGGTATAGGTCAGTGGCAAAATTTGCCAGTAGCTCTGGCTACTACTTGCCAGAAAGTCAACGAACTTGTAAGCCTGCGGCCCCAGGTCACCGATACCGTATTTCGAGGGCAAAGATGTTACGTGTAACAGTATTCCACTTGCTCTTTTTCTTAGCATTTAGCTTCGAGTAAAAAGCTTTTGGCTTATTGTTTACTAAGCCCATGTATTATTCAATAACCAAGCCTAAATGACCGGCCATACTCTCAAAAAGCTCCACCCACCTCTGGGCCTGTTTGTCCTCACTTGTAGCCTTTTGCTTCATTTGTGAATATCTTTCTTTTGCTATAACGAAGAAGATATTTTGTGCTGCCTGAAGGTCCAAGTTGGAAACTGCATTGCCAAGAATATCAAGCATCCTCTCAACCGTAGCTAGCAGCTCAACGTCGTCAACCGAGCCTTCAAACTTGTTCATAAACCTATTTATTCGCGAGCTTCCTTCAAAGCGAAGCGTTGTCTCGTCAAGATTTACCGATAATCTTGATGCCTCCTCCGTAAGACTTTCAAGCCGTTTGATGTCTACTTCTTCATTTCGAATCGCGCTGCATAGGTCTTCATTTATGATAAATTCGGCCGCAGTGGAAAGAGCCTTTGGCAACGGCATATTCATGCCTCGCATCATCAGCATTATAGCATAGTTATGCTCATAGATATGGCGGAAAGAGGCCTCGATTTCTTGCCAAGTATTTTGAAGCAGTTTATGCAGAATTCGTCGCTGGTTATCTTTAAACAGATGTGTAATAGAATAAGTGTTTCCATCAGACATAATGTTCATCTGCCTCATAGTTTCATTGGTATCCCCACTTTGAAAAGCAGCTTTTAACTTTTCTTGCGTCTGTTGGAAGGTCTCATCAGTTGAAGCGGCAGTTAAGGCTGCGATTAAGTTATGGTCGCCCAGATGCAGTACAGCGAAGTCAATGGTAGCTTCATCCAGAGTTATATTGGATTGAATGTTGGCTCTGCCAGTGTCCAGTATTTGTATTCCTGCTTCGACTCTATCGTGATTTTCCATCTGAGTTGAGTAGCAGCAAATTTTGCGTGTTTCGTCCGGCTTTTCTTCAAAAATGGAACTTAGAGCGAAGTGAGCACCTACCCTATGGAGATCTATGCTTGTAGGCTCCACATAGGCCTCGTAGACCTCTTTGCCGTTAGCAAGTCCTTTAACGTTAGCTGGTGCTTGTTTTAGAATTTCTTTGAACTCAGTTTGTAGCTCTACTCCCTCGACTTCACGGCACAACTGCATCGAGCGTGATGCGTATTGTATTACTTGTACGGTTTCAATGCCTGAAATGTTGTCAAAGAACCAACCACAACTTGTGTACATTAACATTGCATTTCTTTGCATTTCCAGAAGCTTCAAAAAAACACATTTGCCAGGATCATCAAGTTGTTTACCTGTTACTTTGGCAATAAAATTTGCTATGTTCTCGACGGTCCTGTTATTTATCACCCTGATGTACTGATTCCTAACTTCCCAAGGTTCTGAGCTATATTCTGACATCCTCTTTTCGTACACACCAGCTAAGTTGTCTCTTAACCAGTCGAGGGTCTTTCTCAGAGGTTCCCGCCATTGCTGTTTGCCTGACAGTGATTGGTCGGCACAGCAGCCACAGTTACTCCTCCATCTTTCAACACCATGGACACAACTCCAGGAGCTATTTTCCCAGATTTGAACTTCATGTATCGGAGGAAATTTCTCCAAGTATTCACCATAAATAGTGACTTTGGCTAAGTTATTTGCCTTTATAAAGTGCAAGCAATAAGCCAGCGCCATGTCGCCATGATGATGGTGATGCCCAAATGACTCACCATCAGTTGCAATATTAGCCAGCCGAGCTTGACTGTCATCTTCGGTGAGGGTTCCCACAAGTCTGTTTGCAAAATTCTCTCCACTATGTAGCAAACCTCCGTATGCCACATCATGGGCTACACTGCCATTGTACAAAAATAAATTAATAGTTTTACCGGATGGCAAATTACAAAGATATGGCACAGTAGTATCAAAATTATCTTCTTTAACTTCCTTCCATTTCCGTCCCCCGATTTTCCTAATCTGCTTAGCTTGGCGTGGGGCAAGAATAGTGAATTTGATTCCCAATTCAGCTAAGATTTCCAGGGTTTCTAAATCGACGGCGGTTTCCGGAAGCCACATTCCCTCAGGTTTTCTGCCAAAGCGACTTTCAAAGTCTGTCATAGCCCAGACGGCCTGGGTATGCTTGTCCCTTGGATTTGCCAAAGGCATTATCATATGGTTGTAACATTGCGCAATGGCAGCACCGTGACCTGAAAAGTGCTCTTGACTTTCTTTATCCGCTTCCAAGATTGCTTGGTACACTTCAGGTTTGTGAGATTCAAGCCAGTGAAGCAAAGTTGGTCCAAAATTAAAGCTTATGCTCATGTAATTATTGACTATATCGACGATCTTTCTATCAGCGCCAAGTATGCGGGATGCGGCATTCTGCCTGTAACAATCCTGCGTTATTTTTGCATTCCAGTCATGGTAGGGGTAAGCCGAATCCTGTAGCTCAATGTCCTCAAGCCAAGGATTCTCTCGAGGCGGTTGATAGAAATGCCCATGTATGCACACATATTTTTCCATAAAAGACTCCTTAATCATAAAACAGCAAACGCAATTATACCTTGAACCTGCTACACCGACCAGTGATTTCTATGTGAACGTACCCTTAGCTGGCATTACCTACACCCTGCTCCGTCCGTTTTATGCAGTTTTTAAGGAAATTATGTTCTTAATTGCAGCAAAACTGGGCGGTCCAATCCGTACAGAAAATAAGCTTTGGTATGGTGCGACATGCCGACTCGATATCTGAGCAAGTAGCAAAAATATACTGGGAGGTTTAGCCTCAAATGAAAAAGGATTATGGGTTCTCTAACTAAGCCGCTATCAACACTAAAATAGTGAGACAGAAGTATAATTAAGCAATCTTCAGAGCAAGAACGGGAACACCCTTATAAGAGGTCCAACATGCAAGGTGCTCAGAACAGCCTTAGAATAGCAACCGAAGTCAGCTAAAATCGTAAACCGACGTTTTACTCAGATTTCTTCAATACTACAAACTTTATCAATTGCAGATGGATAATGTTCAATCACACACAGGTGCACAAAAAAATGCTTGACAAAATAGAACTCATGTACTAAGTATCCCGTCAGAGTCTATGATGAGGACGCATAATTCGGCTGTTGCTGAACCGAACGAGGCACTGAGATATGAAGCAGACCATCGCGAATAAACAGACAAAAGCATACAATATTTGCTACAACAACGTAAGAACATAAGTTCTGAATTGACAAGGACTTACGGAATGGTAATGATGCGTGGTGGATCACACCCGTGAGGTCACAGGTTCGAATCCTGTATCGCCCATTAGTATGGGCTCGAGCTCAAAAGACTCACTTAAACGATATTTCCAGAAGAATATTTAAGGGCTATACAATGCGAGCTCTTAATAAAGACGAAAAGCTGGAGAAAAAATATTTGAAAATGTACCGGTAGCTCCTCTTTTTTGCTAAACAAAAAGGTCTGGTTATTCTATGCCGGCTCTCTTTTAATCCACTATTGTTGAACGAGCAGTGACGTGCATCCAATTTTTTGACAGTACCGGCTTATTAGTACCGACGACCGCCGCCACCGCCACGACCGCCACGACCACCACCCCCACGACCGCCGCCGCCGCGACCGCCTCTGCTATCACGGCGGTTAGTTCTGGGGCGAGCTTCATTGACATTTACAGCGCGTCCCATCAAGTCCTTGCCATTCATTTCTTCGATAGCCTTTTGTGCTTCCTGCTTAGAGGGTATTTCCACGAATCCGAACCCTCTGGATTCACCGCTGAATCTGTCCTTTATAATATTGACAGATTCGACTTGGCCAAAAACTTCAAAAGCCTGACGCAAGTCATCTTCAGTTGTCTGGTGTGACAAATTTCCCACATAAATATTCACTTCGATTTCCTCTTTTTAAACCTTGACCCTAATTGTTTATTCCAGCATCCGGCTACCATTGCTCACCGCACTGCTACATCCGTATATTTTAACAAATGCCCTCAGTAAGCACTTCAAAAAAGATAAATTTTCTCTACCAGCTAACATTCCTGGACTTTCCGAAGTATGAAACTGAATTTATGCCGAGTATAGGCCAAAACAGCGCTTTTGGAAAGCTAAAAATAAAAAAAGCGGAATATTGAAGTATATTCACCGATTATGGCGCAGTTTCTATTTGTTTGGAGATCGATAGTCTCGCCGGCATCAACTATTATTATTTCTGGTGGACTTTGCTAAATAAATTTACCTCCGAATGGTGCTCAAGCCCTTAGGCGTATAAAAAAATCCTTGGGCGAATGAGAATTTGGTATTACATTATGGGCAGAATTAGGTCCTTAATAAAGAAGCAGAATTCGACCCAGCAACGCTGGGTTCTGATCCATACCCGCCGGTGGCGGGTCGGAATTTTCTGTAGAGGCGTCTTTGGATAATCCGACAAAAAAGCATATTCCGCTGACCAGAATCCAGAAGCTCATCGGCGAAAGGATGTTAAAATCCAAACTGAGCAAGCCCTGTTTTTACGTTGAGTCGAAGGCGGATATTACTGAACTTATGGACATTCGGCCCAAGCTTAGAAAGTCGTTGGGTGTTAAAATAACGACGAATGCTTTTTATATTCGTGCTCTGGGTCTGGCGGCGCAAAAATATCCCCTTGCAGTAGGCAGATTTGACGGTGACAATATAAGGATTGCCGAACGCGTGAATGTCGGCTTTGCGGTCAATGCTCCGCAGGGCCTTGTTGTGCCGGTGGTGAAGGATGCCGGGGAAAAAACATTGCCGGAAATTGCCCGCGAAGAGGCATTGCTGACTAATAAAGCACGTGATAATCAATTGACACTTGAGGAAATAGAAGGCGAAACTGTAGCGTTGAGCAATCTTGGCGTGTATGGCATTGATTCTTTTTTGGGGATCGTGCCGCCGCCGGCCAGCACTATATTGGCTGTTGGTAATGTCGTCCATACCCCGATGTATCGGGGCGGAAATGATAAAATAACGGTGCGAAGAATGGTCAGTCTGTCTCTTGCGGCTGACCAGAGAGTTATCAACGAGACGTATGCTGCTGAGTTTCTAAGTTTCATTACGGAAGAACTGCAAAATCCACAACGGTTGATTTGACAGAAATTCTGAGTCGGAGGCCACCCCCCCAAATAAACCTTTGATGGACTCAGGCCGGGGTTTGAGGCGGATACGCCCGCTACTGACAGGCGGGGTGCCACGCTGGGTTTTATTGAGTTAGGATGTTGACCGAGAGACTATTCTACTATAACAGTTTCATCGGGCTGTATGCCAAGTCGTTCATATCTTTTAGCGCGGCTTTTTTCGTCACCGAGGTTAATTTCCCGAGCGAGCTTTCCCACTTTGAGCGCATGTTCTCTGGGGACGACCAGCACCCCATCGCCATCTGCTACTATTAAATCGCCGGGGTAAACAAGGACGCCGGCACAATTAATTGGAAAGTTGTAGGATTCGGCAATGAGCCTTCCGGGTCGAACTCCGCGGGAACTATGTCCGTTTTTACAATAGACCGAAATCTTCTTCACTTTCACAATCTCATCGGTATCCCGTGCACCGCCATTTGTTACGACTCCTACGACACCTTTTTCCGCCCAGCCGAGACTGTTATTGGAGCCGATAAAACCGCATTCGGGGATTCCACCGGCATCGATAACGACGATGTCTCCCGGTTTTGCCGTTTGGAGCCAGGCGTCGGGGGCTCTTTTATATTGTTGAGACTTGAATTTTTTGAATCCTTCAAGGTCAGGAAACGAGTTTTGTCCGACTCTAACGTCGGTAGGCACATGGCGAACAGTAATGGCAAATCCTACTACTCTGTGGGAAAATTTTTCTACATCCCGCCAAAGGGGCCGGATATTCTTGTCCATTAAACCTATATCCTGCAGGCCAATCAAATCCATACCATCAAGCACATCCGTGAGCCGCAAGTCCTTGTACAATTCAAGTATTTCGTTTCGGGCCTGCTCACTGTCATCGAAACTTTTATTCTTTAGCAGCCTGACGCCTTTAGGTGTTGTAAGTTTCGATACTTTTGTTTTTTGCGCTTTCGTGATGGGAATGCCGGATAACAAAAGAAGTAATATTAGTGTGATAAGACTGACACATTTTGATTTACATTTAGTTAAGTAATACATAGTGACCTCCTGATAATGGTTTATAAATTTTTTACTACCTAATTCGGCAAACGAAGGTTACACTAAAGCCAGTTTTAAAAAATGCAAGTATTTTTTGTTTAAGAACCCGCAGTAAGGAGCAGAAAAATGAATCGGGATTTTAGAATTGTTTTTGTCTGTATTGTCACTGCGGTAACATTAACAGCAGCGGCTTATGACGGAAAAGCAGCAGGCTTACATAAGGTTGAGTTGCTCTGGGCGGATGGTGCCCCCGGTGCGAAAGGCGATGAGGACGGCGACAAACCTTCACTGACGATTTACCTGCCGCCGGACGAAAAAGCGACCGGGGCAGCCGTGGTTATTTGCCCCG
>Ga0209636_10001181_pt1 | contig 26198 bp, 21 predicted proteins | sample DeeMarSWOR152_54_FD_187464 | JGI IMG/M metagenome (GOLD analysis project Ga0209636, IMG submission 187464) | Marine sediment microbial communities from White Oak River estuary, North Carolina - WOR-1-52-54 (SPAdes) (version 2) | ecosystem: Environmental > Aquatic > Marine > Intertidal zone >...
AGATAAGTTTAATATTTTTACGATTTTTTCTCAAGAATCGCCGAAGTGGCGGAATTGGTAGACGCGCTAGGTTCAGGGTCTAGTAGGCTTATGCCTGTGCGGGTTCGAGTCCCGCCTTCGGCACCACAGGAATTTCAAGGGGTTAGCTGATCTAGGCTGGCCTCTTTTTTTTTGGGGGGGGGCTTGGTCAACGTTTTGGTCAACACTTTCGAGATAAACCTCTATCTTGTCGATGGCTTTTAGGAGATCCTTTTCATCGACTGTCTTCCACCACGAAGGCGGTAGCTGATCCAGTATTTGACTTTTTGGATCGTTTCAGTTGGATAAGATCCTCACCACAGGAGCATAAGCGGTTTTGACTGATTGTTTCCTGTGACAAAAAGGACATTCAGCTAAGATTGCTATAATAATTCCTCGCTTTTCTATTCCCTACAATGTAACGACCACATATGATTTGTCTATTCGATTCTGTGCATCGTTCACAGATCCGATTGAATCTCCCTTCGGCCACAAACTTCCGGTCACATTTGAGGCATGTCCGCTTAATTTGTTTGGGCCTCCGTAATTCGGGTTTTTTGATATATCCCATCACTGTTTCCTCCTTTGTGCAATTACCTGTTAGGAGTCGATAAGTTAAGTGGCTTCTCCATATCAATGGCGCATTTTAACTTACTGCCCTTGTCTATTTAAGCGAGTATTTACCCTGACCCAGGAAATTCAATAGAGCCTTTCTGCCAGACAGATGGACGTGCGAGGTATGTTCTGGAGCTGCGGCCATCATTCGATTATAAAAAACGTCTCTCTTGACGTACGGGTATTTTTGTTTGGCGATTTTTAAGAGATCCGCTGCTGTAAACACCTCATTACCTGTTTGGCTAACAAATTCTTGCGCTACCTCTACGATAATCTGATGGTATGTCTTTCTCTCCTTGATCGGCTCAATTTGTCCAACAACTTCTTGTATCGGCAGCTTAACCATGGCTGGCCTAAGGTCTACCTCCTTTATGGTTACTTTGGCCGAATCCTCCTCTAAAGTTAGTTTCAGGTTGATTGTAATGGCACAATCAATCTCCAATGTATGTTACCTCACTTTCTACTTATTGATGTTAGTATATGTTAGGTAATTATACTTGTCAAGGAAAAAATTACTTTTAGGTAATTTTCTTATAAAGGGGTCAAAGGATAGGCTGGATTTTAGCGGAATTCCGTCCATGCTTGGACTAGTGTTTTCTAATCTGACATGATCTACCCTTTTTCCCGTTGACTCAGTGTTGACCAACCATTGGCAATACATTGAGAGAGTTTGACCTGGAGGTCGCCCGCTAGGTTTACGCTCCAGTAGGTGTATACGTGTGCGGGTTCGAGTCCCGCCTTGGGCACCACAGGAATTTCAAGGGGTTAGCTGATTTGGGCTGGCCTCTTTTTGTTGTCCAAGGTGCATGCTCACCATTTTGTCAACCCTTGGTAAACAAGCTTCTATTTTTACCAATTTCACCGTGTTCACATCTTGCGCATGAAGTGGTATAACTCATTGATTTTGTTATTTATCCCTCACTTCTCCCTCTGCCTGCTGGAGCAGGGACAGAGCGGTTCTATGGCACGGCAGAGCGTATTCTGCACATCAAAGAGGTGAAAAGGGCCTATCTCAGCGGTTGGGACCAGTAAGCTATAAGTGGAACTGGAGGAAAGGAACATGAAAAAGAAAGGGATCGATCTGAATTGTGACACGGGGGAGAGCTTTGGCCCGTACAAACTGGGCCTTGACGAGGAGGTGATCAAGCTGATCAGCTCGGCCAATGTAGGCTGTGGTTTTCATGGGGGCGATCCCCATGTCATGAGGAATACCGTAGCCTTGGCCAAGAGATATGGCGTAGGTGTGGGGGCGCATCCGGGATTACCCGATTTGCCCGGCTTTGGTCGGCGGGAGATGAAGGTTACCCCTGAGGAAGTGAAGGACTATTTCATCTATCAGATCGGTTCATTAAAGGCCTTCGTCGAAGTTGCAGGCATGAAGCTGCAACACGTAAAGATGCACGGCGCGTTGGACGCCATGGCCCGTGCCGATGATGGACTGACAAGGGCCATGTGCGAAGCTACAAGGGAGATCAGCCCCGAGCTGATATGGTTGGCCCACTCAGGGATTCGAACGGGAGAAATCGCCCGGAGCATAGGCCTCAAGGTTGTTCAGGAGGCATATGCGGATCGGGCTTACAATGCGGACAAAACCCTGGTGTCCAGAAAACTCCCCGGTGATGGTCTATGCGGACAAAACCCTGGTGTCCAGAAAACTCCCCGGTGATGGTCTATTTTGACCCGTTTCGAGTCGATGTGGACACAGTTCGGGGGTTCATCGAAGAGGTCAATGCCAACCTGGTGGAGATCGAGTTGCCCCCGCCGAAGCTATTTCGCATCCCCACAACGTACGGGGACATTCACGGCCCTGACTTGGACCTAGTGGGCGAATACACCGGTCTTACTCCGGATGAGGTGATTGAGCTCTTCTCAGCCCAGGCTTATCCGGTTTATTTTTTGGGCTTCATATGCAGCTTGCCTTACATGGGAGGAGTGCCCGAAGCCTTGCACGTACCTCGGCTTTCTTCGCCGCGGTCATTTGTGCCCGGCGGTTCCGTGGGTTTTGCCGGTCGGCAGGCCAACATCCTGCCCGTGGATACGCCATCGGGGTTCAACTACATTGGCCGCACTTTTGTAGCGGTGCACGATCCGAATGAGTTTCCACCCACCCTCATCAGACCGGGTGATTACATCCAGTATCCAGCTGTACTCGAAAGTGAGGCCAGATTGGCAGAGAAAAGGCCTCTGGGAGAATTCGTTGAAAGCTTTCAGGGTAATTAATCCCGGCATCCAGACCACGGTCCAGGATCTGGGTCGCCCGGGCTTGATGAAATACGGGATGCCCACATCCGGCGCCATGGACCGACGTTCGTTTCTGATCGCAAATCTATTACTACGAAACCCGAACAACGCGGCAGCACTGGAAACCGCCCTGCAGGAACTTAGGCTTCAGGCCTTAAGGACCGTTACCATCTCTATTACCGGGGCCGATTTGGATCCCTGGCTGAATGACCAGCCCGCACACCAGTGGACTGCCTTTACTATGAAAGGGGACGATGTGCTGCACTTTAAAAAGCGGAAGAAGGGTCTTCGAGCCTACGTGGCAGTGCAAGGCGGATTTGATGTTCCGGAGGTGCTGGGATCGCGTTCAACTTTTGTTAGGGGGTGTATCGGAACCGTTCTCCATGAAGGCGAACTTTGAGTATATGCTCCTCTGACTCCGAGGCTCCGGGAAAGGTATTGACCCTGGCACAAGAATACCGGCCTGATTTCAATCGAACCGATCCCATTCGGGTGCTGATGGGTCCCCAGGAGGATTCTTTTACGCCTCGGGGCATTGACACCTTTTTGAATTCAACCTATCGCATTAGCCCTCAGTTCGATAGGCAGGCTTTTCGCACGGAAGGTTCAGCAATAGAGATCGCCAAGGGACCAGGCATCATTACCGATCCCATTCCCCAGGGTGCCATTCAGGTACCGGGTGACGGCAAACCGATCATCCTCCTTAGAGATGCGCAGGTGACCGGTGGGTACGCCAAAATAGCGATAGTCGCCCGAGTTGAGATGGATTTTTTAGGACAAATGATGCCTGGGGATACGATTCGTTTCCAGCGCATAGAACGGCAAACAGCACGCAATCTCTTGAAAGAGGAGGCTCAACGCCTTGAGAAACTGAGGGAACTCTTGAGATGAGGCGCTTTCGAGACCAGGATCAAGTAGAGAACTTAGTCATATTTGGAAAAAGTATTCTCATCCGCGGTGATAATTTCAACAAGTGCTGGTTGCCCCAAGGCGAGCGATTTCTTCGCTCTTTGGATCGCGGGAATGATATCACCGGGCTGCTCAACCTTTTCGGCATAGCCTCCGAGTCCTTCAGCGACTTTGGCGTAACTTCCAGAAAGGAGATCGAGATTATAGCGCTCCGAGGCTATCGGATACCTCTGTTGGTATCCCCCAAGTCTCGAGTTATTTATGAGGATGGTTAGAATGGGGATTCTTTCCCTCACTGCTGTCTCGAAGTCCATGCCCACCATTCCAAAGGCGCCGTCCCCCATAAAATGGGCTACCGTTTTGTCCGGTCTGGCTAGCTTTGCACCCATAGAGAGGCCCAGTGAAGCACCCAGCGTAGTTGTCTTCCCCCAACCGATATAGCCCCCCGGTATAAGGGATTCGTAGAAGGGAACCAATTGGTCTCGTGGATTTCCTGAGTCGTGGCTTATAATTGTTTCCTTTCTGTCTAACGCCTGCATCAGGTCCCAAATTACCCGGTAGGGATTAATGGGAACTTCATTAGAGGTAAACTTCGGCATCCACTCCTTCAACCACTCATCTTTGAGCGCTTTAACCTCTTTGGCAACTGCGTCACTCCCTTTTCTGCCTTCGGGCCCAATTTGCTTCCCAACCTCATCGATGAGCTGCCTCAGCACCAGCTTGGCATCCCCTATGATTGCGTGCTCTACACGGTAATCTTTATTTATATCACGTTCGTCTATAGTCGATTGCATGACGACCTTGCCATCGGGAATCGGGGTTGTATAGGGCTCGTTCGAACAGCTGGAACCAATGGCGAATACCAGGTCAGCTTTCTTCAGAAAGTGCATCAGCATTTTCGGTCGTGTTCGTCCGCCGGCTCCAAGGGATAGTGGATGATTCTCGGGGAAAGCGCTTTTCCCAGACATGGTCGTGAAGACCGGAATCTGTAATAGCTCCGCGAACTCACGGAGTTCATCCCATGCACAGGCGAAGAGGACTCCCAGTCCTGCTCGAATTATTGGGCTTTTTGCTTTTATCAAGGCCTTGGCAACTCCCCTCACATCATTGGGGTCTCCCTCGGCCTTCGCGCCCTTCACTGGCTTATACTGAAACAACGCATCGTCAAATTCTTCGTCTGCTACATCCCTCGGGAGCTCAAGCATGACTGGGCCTGGCCGCCCCGTTCTAAGGTATGTAAAGGCGCGTCTCATCAACTCCGGAACCCGGTCTGCGAGGTTAATCGAATCCACCCACTTAGTTATTTCCCGGTAGCTTTGGACCACATTGATATTCGGGGGTACTAGTCGACGCCGCGGCTGTCCCATCGGTAGTACGAGAATTGGTACGGAATCGGAAAAAGCTTGTGCCACGCCCGAAAAAGCATTTTCAATTCCTGGTCCAGATTGCATTGCAGAGACGCCAATGCGCTGACCATTTGATGCCCGGGTAAAGCCGTCGGCTATATTCACCGCTACCCGCTCCGTCCTCGCCTTTATAAATCTGATGCCTTCTTGGGCCACCGGGTCAATTATTGGATTTAATGGGAAACCGCTTACGAACTCTACTCCTTCCATTTTCAGAATTTTTGCTATGGCAGTATTTCCCTTCATTTGATGTTCCTCCCTTCCGCGGAACAGGTATAATGCGACAAAAAACAATATAGAAATAAATTATGTCTGTCAAGCAATAGTCAATGGGAGTTTCCTCAATTTTTAGGGGGATTTCGTTGTTCCTGAGCGTAATCTGAGGGACAAGGGTCATTTAGGAGGAGAAATCCAAAACACACTTTTCCCTTACCCTGGCTACCGCCTACTGTTTACTGCCTACCCCCTCCTCCTGCCTCCCACCTCTACCCTCATCCCTGCTTCCTTCCGACTGCAGCACAGCAGCACTCCTGCTTTGGTGGTGAGGGCACGGAATAGAAAACCTCCCTTTGCCCTCCCCTGAGAGATGACTATCGACTTTCAAGGGAGGGAAATTGGCTCGGGTCCACACACCATGGGGTGAAAATTGAATACAATGACGGCCCTGCATGTTTTTACAGGTATGGGTTTTTTAGAATATGATTCAAAAATAGATAAAAAACGCATTTCCAGCGACTATTCAGGGGTTATAAATAATATTCCCGAGAATAATCGATAAAAGGGTTGACAGAGAAATTTTGTTATACTAATTATCGTATATAATTTCTCATTTCCCCTAAATTTAGATTATGATGAGGAGGTTTTGATGAGGGTCGACGAGGATAAGTGTATAGCCTGCAAGAGGTGTTTTCCCTATTGCCCATTGGGGAGAATTCAGGTTCTCCGTCGACACCCGAAGATTCCGGGTCGGGTGTACATTGAGATCGACCAGGACAAGTGCACCGATTGCGGGATGTGCTTCCGGGCCAACGTTTGCCCAGTTGATGCCCTGTACCAGCCCGCCGAGCCCTGGCCCCGGGAGGTTCGGGCGATCTTGAGCAATCCCCTCATTGAATACAAAGGGTCTCAGGTTCCGGGCCGTGGAACCGAGGAGATGAAGACCAATGACGTGACCGGGCGGTTTCTTCCTGGAGAGGTTGGAATTGGCATTGAGTTGGGCAGGCCAGGGGTCGCGACATACTTCAGGGATGTTGAAGTCGTTGCCATGGCTCTAGCACCCTTAGGGTATGAGATGGCTGAGGAAAATCCGGTCACGCATTTTATGTCGGACAGGAAGACGGGAAAGCTCCGGGATGACATCCTCGACGAACGGGCGACCTCGGCTATCATTGAGGGGAAGTGTAAGCTGGAGAACTTACCAGAGGTCTTGGAGACCATCAAGAAGGCCGCTGAGAAGGTTGATACGGTCTTCTCGGTGGAGATCATCTCGAAGGTGCCCCCGAAGGGGGAGATTCCCATCATTCCCATCTTGGAGAGGTTGGGATACGAGTATTCAATCAACAGCAAGAACAACATGGGGCTGGGAGAGCCAGTCTTCAAATTCGATGAATAGACGACAAGACGGAGGAAGATGATGACGCACAGTTTGCATCGAAGGGGTGACAGGGAAAGCCTCAAGGAGGACTTCGTGGTACTGGGGTGTCCCGCTACGGGCATTAATAAGAAGGGATCGGCGCCAAAGACGAGGGAGTTCTTGCGCATCTGCTGGAAACATGGCCCCGTCAATTTGGGCGATATGAAGACGGGCAACACGTACAACACCACCATAGACGACATCCTCGACCGGGTAACCGACGGGACCATTGTCCAATGTACTTTCGACAGTCGGGAGAAGGTGGTTTCCCTGCTGAAGGAGTTGAAGGAAAAGAAGCCGGGAATATCGGTGATCGTTTCCGGCGTGACCGATATCGTCCAGGGGATCATGGATGAGGCTGGTCTGGGGCGAATTCACACGATCGAGTACTCCATGGGCACATGGGGGAAGACCGAGAGGATGCCCGATTTCGCGGTGTTGAAGATTACGACCATGTGCGGCCACGCCATGATAGCCAACGACCTTGTGGGGAAGTTGCTTCGGGACATCAAGCGGGGACGCACAACCCCGGAGGAGGCATCCCATGAGATCGCTAAGTGCTGTACCTGCGGTAACTTTAACCTGACACGTGGAACACAGCTATTGCGGGAGATGTTGCCGTTGTATATGGTAAACCGATATTGAGACGGCCATGGATATTTTGCATCCCATATAAATACGGGAGCGAAAGAAGGAGCCACATATGCGACATGTCATTATTGGAGGAAGTGCTGCGGGAGTAAGCGCCATAGAGGCCATCCGATCCGTTGATCCTACATCCGAGATCGAGCTGTTTACCGATGAAGAACTCCCCCTCTATTCGCGGGTTCTCCTAACCTACTATATTGCCGATGTGATTCCGAAGGAGGAGCTGCACTTCAGGCCGATAGAGTTCTTCAAGGAGAACAATGTAACAGCCCATCTGGGAGAGAGGGTAAGGACGGTTTCCCCCGACTCCAAGTCAATTCATACCGACAAAGGAAAGGATCATAGCTTTGACAAGCTCCTCATAGCCACCGGTTCCTCACCCAAGACACTGGATATTCCCGGGGTTGATAAGGAGGGGGTGTATGGGCTGAGGAATATGGAGCATGCTCAAAAAATTATCAACCGCTCGGAGAAGACTGAGGTGGTGTGCATACTGGGGGGTGGGTTGATTGGCCTGAGGGATGGTTATGCCCTCGCTGCTCGGGGGTTGAAGGTAAAGATGATCGTCAGGTCGAACCGTGTCCTCTCCCAGATGTTGGATGAGGAATCATCCGCAATGGTCCAGGAACGACTGCAAGAACACGGTATTGAGGTGAAAATCGGTCGAGATGCTGTTGAGATCCTGGGGAAGGGGTCAGTTGAGGGAATTGTATTGGACAATGGGGAGAAGATCGGTTGTCAAATGGTGATCATCGGTAAAGGCGTCAACCCCAATGTGGGGCTCGTTTCATCCAGCCGAATCGAGATAAGGGAGGGGATTGTCGCTGATGAAAATATGAGGACGAATGTCCCGGATATCTATGTAGCGGGAGATGTTGCGGAGACATACGATATTTCCCGAGGGAGGACAGCGATCAATGCCATTTGGCCGTGTGCCTTTGAACAGGGTCGGATAGCCGGTTTGAATATGGCTGGCCAAGAGGCCAAGTATGTCGGGTCGTTTCGCATGAACTCCCTCGACATCTACGGACTTCCCGCTGTCTCCATGGGCGTCACTCGTCCGGATGGGGATGGATTCCAAGAGGTCAAGAGAACAACCAGCGATACCTACAGAAAGCTGGTTTTAGAGAACGGGCGTATCGTTGGGGCCATTTTCGTCGGCCAGATTCAGTACACGGGCCTTCTATCAACCCTCTTACGGAAAAGGGTGAACGTCTCCGATTATGTGCCCTTCTTGATGAGCGACCGGTTCAATGTTGCAGGCTTGTTGCCATTGATGAGGCAAAATGCGGAGAGATTCAGGGAAATCGAATACAGAGAGCTCTTCAGCAGCCTCTCCCCGTAAATTCCCTGGCAGGGTTTGCGACCCGGCGGTTCCATTCAGCCGGGATAAGGAGCCTCTCCGGGAAAGAGTTTACTTGTATTTGAGGTCAGCCATTCTAAGCGGGAGTATTCTTCCCGAAGGGCGTTTGGTAGAGGAGGTGGTGGCTGGGGAATTGGGGGTGAGCCGGACGCCCGTCCGCGAAGCACTGCACAAGTTGGAGAGAGAAGGGCTTATCGATCATTTTCCAAACCGGGGCTTTGCGGTAGCGAAGGAGACCGAGGGCCAGGTTGCGGAGATTTTCGAAATACGGGCTATCCTGGAGGGGCACATCCTTCGGATCGCGTGTGAGAGTGCCACGGATGTTTTTTTATCGGAATTGAAGTCATTGTTGGAAAAAGTGGAGAGATGTTTTGCCGAATCGAGGATAGAAGAACTCCACCGTATGAACACCTTGTTCCATGACCGGATCATTCACCAGGTTTCAGGGCGGGAGCGCCTGAAGGGCCTTGTAAGGGATCTCAGGGAGTATGTTCTGCGGTATCGGTCGGCCACGCTGCAGGTTCCCGGTGGGGCCGAAAGGACGTTGAAGGGGCACGAGAGGCTCATCTTGGCCCTGGAAACGGGGGTCCAGACCTCTGTGAACGCGTCATGCGTGCCCATATTGAGGCAGCGAAAACCGATGCAATTCAGCACCTGATGGAAGAAAGGACGACAACCATAGGCCCAATGACATAGGGAGGAAAAGATGGAAGTGATCATGGTGGATCCTGAAAAATGTACGCAGTGTCATACGTGTTCGCTTTGGTGCGGAATTGAGATAGGCTCTGTGGCCAAAGAGCTTAGTCAGGCTATCCACGAGGAACCCCAACCGGTGCCCCGGGTCCATGTAGAGGGGAATAATTTTCCCTTGCATTGTCGTCATTGTGAGGTTGCGCCTTGTATCGATGCGTGTCCCAATGGAACCATGCGCAGGGACCCGCAAACTGGGCTGGTATATGTGCACGAGCCAAGCTGCATTGCCTGCTGGATGTGCGTGATGGTATGCCCCTTCGGGGTTATTGCCCCATCTTCATCTCAACACGGAGCCATTAAGTGTGATCGATGTCGGAACATGGAGTATCCCATTTGCGTTGATGTATGCCCTACCAATGCCTTGAAATTGCAGGAGACCCGGAAGGGGTTACCTGAAAAGGATTCACAGTATTTGCAGTATAGTAAGGGATTGGAAGAATTTTGACACAATCAGGCTGACTGCAGCAAGTGTGGATTCTATGAAAGAAAGGAGCAGAGGAGATGGATTTCGTCCAAAAAAAGACCGCCGATAGTGCAGTGGAGCCGTTCTTGGCGAAAGCGGCAGAGAAGGGGGTTTCATTGGTGTGGGATCGTTATGAGGAGTCCCTTCCTCAGTGCGGATTTTGCGAGACCGGGCTGAATTGCAGGGATTGTCTCCAGGGACCGTGTATAAGTCATCCTTTCCGCGATGGGAATAAGGTGGGTGTTTGTGGAAAGGACAGGGATATCCTTGGGGTTCATTCCTTTTTGAGGCTCGTGACTCATGGAACGATGTCGTACCTGGATCAGCTAACCGACTTTGCCGAGTGGGTTACGTCAGGGGAGGGTTCTCCCAGGGACAAGGGTCAGGCGGATAAGCTCATTAAGGACATCCAGGCGCTCTTGAGAGATGGGGGAGCTGAAGTCATGGAGGAATTTCCGAAGGCGGTCCTCGATGGGTGGAGGGCAACGGGTATCCATCCGGAGGGGGTTGCCAGGGATCTGTTCAAGGTCTCCCAGAAATTGGACGGAGGCACCTCCAGCATCGAGGATACCCTTCTTTGGGCCTTTAAGGGGGCATTATCGGGATGTATGGCCCAGCTGCTCCAGGGGAGATTGAAGGCCTCAGTCTTTGGGGATATATCCCCCACCGATGTGGAGGTTAATTTGGGGATACTTCAGCTGGAGAATCCCACGATCCTCCTGTACGGCCATTTCTCCCCTCTTCTCAAGCAGAAGATCGCTGAGGCAGCAAAGGGAAAAACCATTGCAATCATGGGTGTTTGCACCGACCCGTTGGTCCCTCCGTACTCTTTCTCCCCGGTGACCAATTATGGCTCCCAGGAGATTCCCCTTATGACGGGTGCCGTGGATCTCATTGTGGCCGGGGATCAGTGTGTAAATCCCTCATTGAAGGAGTTGGCCAAAGAGTGGAATGTGGAGGTCGTTGAGACGGAAGTCTTGAGCGGAGGGCGAGAGCTTGCTGGCTTCGCTCAAGGGATCGTGGAGCAGGCGAAGAAGGCCTTTGATGGGCGCCGTAAGGTAACCAGGGATATCCCGCCCGTTAAAGATACGGCTCGTATGGGGTTTTCCCCAAAGGGGATGGACGTGAAGAAGATCGTCGATGCCATGAGGGGAGGGAAGATCAAGGGCTTAGCCCTTCTGGCGGGATGTAACAACGTAAAGTTTACCCAGGATCATGAGATTGTCTCGCTGGCCCGGGAGTTATTGAAGAGGGAGGTTTTCTGCGTCTCAGAGGGTTGTGCAAGCATAAGCTTGGCCAAATACGGCCTCTTAAATCCTCAAAACCGTGAGTCCAGTTGTGGGAAAGGTTTATCGAATCTCCTCTCTTCCTTGGGGAAAGATCTTCCGGCGGTGGTCGATTTGGGAAGCTGCGAAAACGGCGGCGTCACCGAATTTCTGCTGGCCGTGGGGAGACAACCGAAGGAGCTTCCTCTTGTGGCGTGTTTTCCAGAGGCTAATCGGACCAAGGCGGTGGCCAGAGCTGCTTGGACCGTGGCCCTGGGGGTTCCAACGTACTTCTGGCCATATCTCCCAGTGACCGGGAGCCCGAAGACCGTGGAGGCCTTGGGTGGTTTCTGTGAGAAGACATTTGGCGCAAAGATGAACGTGTTGACCGAACGGATGGAGCCCGTGGAAAAGGCGGATTTGCTCATGAAGGACCTTAAGAGGGCGTAGCTCTTGGTATTGAAGTTGCCCCTTAACAAGGGATAGGCCATGGCGGGGAAAGGGGGTGATGCTTGGAACCGCTTGTATCCCAGATAATTTCATGGTGTTGATTCGTAACGAATCACATTCATGAAGAAGGAGGGTTAATTATGGGAAGACGAGAAAAAAGGTTGATTGGTTCATTGGTGGCCGTTTTCTTCCTCGTGGGCATCCTTTTCGTGGCCGGTACCCAGGCGCAGCAGATTAAGAAACTAGCTGACTATCCCAAGAGGAGGATCGAGTGGAACCTCTGGTACGGCCCTGGAGGGGGTACGGATATCTTCAGCAGGACCATCGGCATTCCTGCCCGGAGGGATCTCAGCCCTGCGCCCCTGGTGATCATCAATATCCCGGGTGCGGCGGGGGCCAATGGGATGATCTATACCATGGAACAGCCTGCGGATGGATACACCATCACCTCCATCGGTAATGATCTCCCCATCAACGATGTCCTGAAGAGGGCCAAATTCAAGGGGAGAACCTTGACCATCGATGATTTCGTGCCCATTATCCGCTGTCAGTACGATACCGCAACCATCCAGGTAAGCGCGAAGAAGAGTAAATCTAAGGGGGAACCGTTCAAGGACATCAAGGATTTCGTCAACTATGCGAAGGCAAACCCCGGGAAGGTTACCATCGGCGGAACGGGCTCAGCGGGATTTGATGAGGTCGTCGTAGTTATGTTCCTGAAAGCCGCTGGGATCGAGGCAAAATACGTTCCCTTCGATTCGGCCGGGAAGATGCATGCCCAGGTTTTGGGAGGACACATCGATGCCATGTTCGAGGAATTCGGCTCCACAATCTCCCTTCTGGAAAAGGGTGACATAAATGCCCTCGTCGTCTTCAAGGAAGATAGGGTCAAGGATAAGCGATTTGCCAAGATTCCGGTAGCTCCCGAACTCGGTTGGGACGTGACCCTTGGCCGCTGGAGGGGGATTGGTGCCAAGGCCGGTACGCCCCCCAAGAAAATCGAATACCTCCACCAGGTTTTCAAGAAGGCCATGGGGCATTCGGTCTATAAAAACATGGAGAAGAACTTGCTTCTGGACCTTCGCCCGGGGTACATGGGACCCAAGGAATTGGGCGAGCTGATCAAGAAGGAAAAGGAGACATTTGCCCGGGTCTTGAAGGATTTGGGCTACGTCAAGTAGGGCGACAATTGTCCGCCATGAAGTGGCTGGGCGGAAAACATTCCGCCCAGCCACTGTTACCGGGGACTGCATGCTCGGCGAACTTATCATGAGTTCTTCCATACTGGTGGCCGCTTGCTATCTCTATTATAAGGCCAACCAACTCAGGGTTTTTCGTGCCTATAAGGAGGTAGGACCGGACTTCTGGCCCAAGATTGTGTTGATCTGCCTCATCGCACTGAGCGCAGCTCTCACCGTTTCTCATGTCCTCACGTGGAGGAAATCCCGGGAAGAAGTGAGCGAGCGAGAGGAGGGCTGGCAGAGGGTTTTGATCACGGTCCTTCTTGCGGTGGGGTACGTCTACTTCTTGAAACCCTTGGGGTTCATCGTGGCATCCCCCCTCTTTATCCTCGGGATGATGCTTCTCATCCTACGGGAGAGGAAAAAGGTTATCCCCCTTACCATCCTGGGAATCATGGCCATGATCTATATCATTTTTAGTAAATTGCTGTTCGTTCCCCTCCCGAAGGGATTTGGAATATTCCATGATATCAGCATCCTCTTAGGATTATGACTTCCTTCTTCTCATCATGGGGAAGAGATGTTTCACTACTGGACACAGGGATTATTTACCTCCATACAACCATATAACATACTTATAATCGTTATCGGGAGTTCCCTTGGCATCATGGCCGGTGCTATTCCGGGCGTCAGCGGGACGATGGCTCTCGCCCTGGCGGTTCCCGTGACCTATGCCATGGATCCAACCACCGCCATCCTCCTCTTGGTGGCCATCTATGCCTCGTCCGTCTATGCCGGCTCGGTTAGTGGAATCCTGTTTCGGACTCCAGGGGCCCCTGAGGGCGTCGCCGCAACCCTGGATGGGCACGAGATGGCTAAACAGGGGAGGGCAGGCGAGGCCCTAGGTGTGGATATATTTAGCTCAGTTACCGGCGGGATCTTCGGGACGATCATGCTGGCCCTCATCGCACCGCAACTGGCCAAGGTGGCCCTTGAGTTCGGACCATCGGAGTATTTTGCGATATCCGTTCTCGGTCTCAGCGTGGTGAGCAGTTTTGGGACCCAGAGCGAACTGAAGGCCCTCATATCCGTGCTCATGGGCCTCTTCATTGCCACCATAGGAATCGATAAGATTTCCGGGTTCAACCGGTTTACCTTCGGCACCACCACCTTGCTGAGCGGGGTCAGTTTCGTTCCGGCGATCATCGGCCTTTTCGCCGTGGCCGAGGTCCTCAACCGCATCAGGGAGATGAAGGGTATGGAGGGTATTCGAGCGAGGGCGAAGGCAAAACTGCCCTCTCTCCAGGCAATCAATAGGCTCAAGGGATTGCTCCTCCGTTCATCCCTTATCGGGGCATTTATCGGGATCTTGCCAGGTGTTGGGGCGACCACGGCAGCCTTCGTGAGTTACAGCGAGGCCGTCAGATGGTCCAAACACCCCGAGAAGTTCGGGACGGGGATTCCCGAAGGAGTTGCCGCACCGGAGGCGGCCAACAATTCCGCCTGCGGCGGTGCCATGGTTCCATTGCTTACCCTCGGCATACCGGGGAGTGCGGGGACGGCCATCATGCTGGGAGCTTTTTTGATTCACGGGCTAAAACCCGGTCCCCTGCTCTTCATGCAACAGCCGGTACTCGTCTATTCCATCTTCGTGGGGATGTTCCTCGCTAACCTGTCCATCATTATCCTCGCCAAACTGTTCATCAGATACTTCTCCAGGGTGATTGAGCTCCCGTATAACATTTTGGGACCTGGCATCATCATCTTCTGCGTTGTCGGTTCTTTTGCCATCCGCAACAATTTCGGCGATATATGGATTATGATTCTCTTCGCCATCATCGGATTCTTCATGGAGCGATATGGTTATCCCCTGGCACCGATCATTCTCGGAATCGTTCTGGGTCCCATTGCCGAGGAGAACCTGAGACAGGCCATGATCATTTCCGGAAACAATCCCATGGTTCTTGTCAGTTCACCATTGAGCGCTATCCTTATCATACTCTCAATCCTCTCCCTTTTTTCCCCCCAGCTGAGGAGATTGTGGGCTGGGAGAAAGGGCGCCCCAAAATCATCTTCCCCTCGTTGATCGTTTCTCCGTCTTGACTCGATTCGATCTATTCCGTCAAGAAATGCCTTTCCCCTTTCAATGGAGGGAGCTTCATTTACCTTGTTCAAATGAGAATCATCAGAATATGCCGCTAAAGTGCAGTCTGCAAGGCGGGAAGTACGAGGAGCGAAGAGGGAGGAATATGTCCTATAGAAATAATTGAAATAATACTATTTTCAAGAAGTTACAGTATCACTTTTACCTATTTTCTCGGCATGTACTGTTATGTCTGCCGAACCAAGAAAATGTTAAGAATGAAAATAGATTCTGTTCATAAATTTTTAAAATTACTATGTTTTCCAAGATTAAACCTTGAACAAGCGGAATGCCATGGGCGGGTTCAATCCCTCTTTTTTCCGAGAGTCAACCCCTGATGCGGGTGTGATATTCCTGGATGGATTGGATGGAGATTCCCCTTCGCACCATTGACTCTATGCCATTTACCGCCGCGGAAGCCCCGGATATGGTCGTAATGCAGGGAATGTCGTGGACAACCGCCTCACTTCGTATGGCTACCTCATCGGCCTTGGGCTCTTTGCCGCTGGGGGTATTGATAATGAGGTTAATTTCTCCATTCTTGATGAGATCGACGATGTGGGGCCTCCCCCCGGTTACCTTATGGACGATTTTCACGGGGATTCCATTCCTGGCGAGGACTTTCGCTGTCCCCGTTGTGGCCACAATATGGAACCCAAGGTCCATCAACTTTTTGGCAATGAATACTACATGCCTCTTATCCTTGTTCATCACGCTGATAAAGACCGTACCCTTCAAGGGAAGGGTTTGACCGGCTGCCATCTGCGATTTGGCGAAGGCCATTCCAAAGTCCGCATCAATGCCCATCACTTCCCCCGTTGACTTCATCTCGGGGCCCAAAACGGTATCCACACCGTAAAAACGCTTGAAGGGGAGGACGGCCTCCTTTACGGCAACGTGATCGATTTCCCCCTCCCACGTAACACCCAACTCGGACAGGGTTTTCCCGACCATGAGCTTTGCCCCAATCTTTGCCCATGATATGCCCGTAGCCTTGCTCACAAAGGGAACTGTCCTTGAAGCCCTGGGATTGACCTCCAATATATGGACAACATCGTTCTTGACCGCATATTGGACATTCATTAATCCCACGACGTTGAGCTCTTTTGCTAAGGTGCTGGTGTTCAACTTAATCACTTCAATGAAATCATCCGTTAAGGAGAAAGGGGGAATGACGCAGGCGCTATCGCCTGAGTGGATGCCCGCCTCCTCGATATGTTCCATGATGCCGGCGACAACGCAACTCTCGCCATCGGCCACAGCATCGACGTCGATCTCAATGGCGTCCTCCAGGAATTTATCGATGAGGACGGGGTATTCAGGGGAGGCTTCGACGGCGCGTTCCATGAATCCCATCAGGGATTCCTCATCGTATACGATCTCCATGGCTCTTCCACCCAAAACGTAAGAGGGCCTCACCACAACGGGATAGCCTATCTCATTAGCTACCCGTTGTGCATCCTCCGTAGAGGTGGCAGTTCCGTTAGGAGGTTGGTGCAATTTGAGCTTCTTGAGCAGGAGGGTAAATCGATCCCGGTCCTCAGCTCGATCGATGTTATCGGGGGATGTTCCAATAATGGTAACCCCGGCTTTCTGCAGGGGGACCGCCAGGTTCAACGGTGTCTGCCCCCCAAACTGGACGATGACCCCATCGGGATTTTCCCTCTCGACGATGTTCAGCACGTCTTCAAGAGTCAACGGTTCGAAGTAGAGCTTATCCGATGTGTCGTAATCCGTGCTTACCGTTTCCGGATTGCTATTGACCATGATGGTCTCAAATCCGAGTTCCTTGAGCGCAAAGGCCGCATGGACGCAGCAGTAGTCAAACTCTATCCCTTGCCCGATACGGTTCGGGCCCCCTCCCAGGATCATGATCTTTCTTTGCTTGGATATCCTCGCTTCGTCCTCCATTTCGTACGTGGAGTAGTAGTAGGGAGTGTAAGCCTCAAATTCCGCAGCACAGGTGTCCACCAATTTGTAAGTTGGGAGAATTCCCCTGTCGACTCTCAAACCCCTTATCTCGGGCTCCTTTAGTCCCATGAGGTGCCCCAACTGGAAATCGGAAAACCCGTATGTCTTGGCCTTTCTTAGGAGCTTCTGGGGAATCATGAGCTTCTCTTGATTCTTTGCGCTGGACCAGAGCTCCAAATCCCGAAATTCGACCTCGTATTGTCTTATTTCGCCTTCGAGATCCACGATCTCCTTCATGTTGTGGAGAAACCATGGGTCGATATGGGTCAACTTACGGAGTTTATCGATGTCCACTCCGCATTGGAGGGCCTGTTTGATGCTAAAGATTCGATCGGGACGGGGAACGCGTAATTTTTCGTAGAACATTTCCCCCTTGGAATTGGAGGATTTCGCGCCAAGGGGTTCTGCTCCGTCCCACCTATCCTTTCCATCGGCTCCGAGGCCGTATCTTCCAATCTCCAGGGATCGGAGGCCCTTCTGGAGAGCCTCCTTGAAGGTCCGACCGATGGCCATGGTTTCTCCCACGGATTTCATCGAGACCGTGAGGGTGTCATCGGATCCCGGAAATTTTTCAAAGGTAAACCGGGGAATTTTGACGACACAATAGTCTATGGTGGGCTCGAAGCAGGCAGGGGTCTTTTTGGTAATATCATTGGGTATTTCGTCCAAGGTATATCCCACGGCCAATTTGGCCGCAATTTTGGCGATGGGAAACCCCGTTGCCTTAGAGGCCAAAGCTGAGCTTCGGGATACCCTGGGGTTCATCTCGATGATTACCATCCTGCCGTCTTCCGGCCTCAGGGCGAACTGAATATTGGAACCCCCAGTTTCAACCCCGATCTCCCGCATTACGCTAATGGCCGCATCTCGCATCTGCTGGTATTCCCTGTCCGTGAGGGTTTGAGCCGGGGCAACGGTTATACTATCCCCAGTATGGATTCCCATGGGGTCGAAATTTTCGATGGAGCAGATGATGACTACATTGTCCCGGAGATCCCGCATTACCTCCAGCTCATATTCCTTCCACCCGAGGACGGACTCCTCGATGAGAATCTCACTGATCATGCTGGCCTCGAAACCTCTCAAAGCCAGGTCCTTGAATTCCTTGATATTGTATGCTACGGACCCGCCTGTGCCTCCGAGGGTGAAGCTGGGGCGAATGATGACGGGAAATCCGATCCCTCCGACCACCTGAAGGGCCTCTTCCATGCTGTAAGCGAGGCCGCTCTTTGGAAGGTCAAGGCCGATTGCGCTCATCGACTCCTTGAAAGCTTTCCGATCTTCAGCCTTTTTGATGGACTCGTAGTTGGCCCCGATCATCTGCACCCCGTACTGATCCAAGATACCCCTTTCGAACACCTGAACGGCCACATTGAGCCCCGTTTGCCCGCCCAACGTGGGGAGGAGGGCGTCGGGCCTCTCACGCGCTACAATTTTCTCAACCACTTCGGGGGTGATGGGTTCGATATAGGTCCGGTCGGCCATCTCGGGATCGGTCATGATGGTGGCGGGATTGCTATTTACCAGGACGACCTCAAACCCCTCTTGCTTGAGGGCCTTACAAGCTTGAGTTCCTGAATAATCGAACTCGCAGGCCTGACTGATGATGATGGGGCCTGAGCCGATGATGAGAATCTTGTGAATGTCGGTCCGTTTCGGCATACTCACCTCAGGGAAAGTTCCATCATTTCGATGAAATCCTCGAAGAGGTAGCGGGCATCATGGGGGCCGGGAGAGGCCTCCGGGTGAAATTGAATGGAGATGATAGGGAGTTCTCGGTGCCTCATTCCCTCCAGGGTCTGATCATTCAGGTTGACATGGGTAGCCTCAATATCCTCGTCCCTGAGGGAACCTATATCGACGCAGAATCCATGATTCTGGGCCGTGATACTCACCTTGCCCTTTGTCAGATCCTTAACCGGATGATTCCCCCCATGATGACCGAATTTCAGTTTGTATGTTCGTCCCCCGAGGGCAAGGCCCAGTATCTGATGCCCCAGACAGATTCCAAAAATCGGTTTTTTCCCCATGAGTTCCCGGGTAGTTTCAATGGCATAGGGAACTCCCTCCGGATCTCCTGGTCCGTTGGAGAGCAGAATACCATCCGGATTGGAGGAGAGGATTTCATCGGCCGTCGTGTTGGCCGGGACGACCGTGATTTCGCATCCCAGGGATTCTACAAGACGGAGGATGTTGTGTTTGATGCCAAAATCCATAGCTATCACCCGATATCGGTGATCTCGAGGGGAGAAAAGAGGTTGGTTTGTAGCGGGGAATTTATTTTCCCAGGGATAAGGAGCGGAACAGGAAACCTCTTTGACCAGATCCCTACCTATCAATCCAGGGGAAGCCTTGGCCTTTTCGATGAGGCGGTCCGTATTCACATCCTCGGTTGAAATGATGGCCTTCATGGCCCCGGCAGTTCGAATGTGTTTGGTTAGAGCCCGGGTGTCCACTCCTTCGATTCCCATAATTCCGCAGTTTTTCAGAAACTGGCCCAAATTCCCCTGCGCTCGCCAATTACTCGGTATGGGACTGTATTCCCTAATGATGAATCCCTCAACAGAGGGTTGTATGGACTCAACATCCTCATGGTTTACCCCATAATTGCCGATGAGAGGGTAGGTCATGGTGACGATTTGGCCCTTATATGAGGGGTCCGTCAGAATCTCTTGGTACCCTGTCATGCTCGTATTGAAGACAACTTCTCCGGTCTTCTCTCCAAGGGCCCCGAATGCCGTCCCCTCGAAGATCGTGCCATCCTCCAAGGCAATGAGGGCCCTCTGACTCTCTTGCTTCATCCTTTTAGCCATCCGGTAGATAAAAAAATACCCCCGGGAGGTTTCCCGAGGGCTTTCGAATCATCGCGTGGGATAGTTCAGTCAGCATGAATTTTTTAATTTCCTTTTATTATAGTGTGAAATACCGAATTGTCAACCCGAAATTGCACCTCGGTCAGACTTTCCCAGGGACAGGGGGACCTTTTTCAATCGATTCTTGCTCCTATGAGCTCATAGATTTTCGTCTTGGAGGGCTCGCTCAGCAGTTCCTCGATTTTAGACTGAACCTCCATGCGCTCCTTCTTGTTGGCCCACCTTTTCCAATCTTCTGTGTTTTCCCATGTGCTGATGACGATGTGGGTCGATGGATCATCATAATCCCTGAGCGTCTCCCCGGTTATGTATCCCTTCTGTTTTATGGCCCTTGATCTCAAGCCCAGAAGGAGTTTTGCCACATGCACTTCCTTCCCCTTTTCGATTTTTCGTTCGATAATTATCCTCACTGCCATTTCAATTTCCCCCCTTTGTGAATTCCTTTCGGAAGTATATCAGCAGTCCATCCTGAGTTCAAGGAATAGGAGCTTGGGCACCTTGCCTAGTATCACGTCCCAAAGGTCATTTTAAATCCGAAATTCGAATATCAAAATGCCAAACAAATCCGAATATCAAATGACCAAAATCGACTCGGCTGAGCCTTCGACCCGAGCTCAGGCCGATGGGCTCGTCACCGGTATCCCCTTTGGCAACCCGAAGTGAGCCCTATCCCAAAATCCGGTCAACTTCCTCCCTATCCGCATCCATAACATAAGGAATCCCGGAGATTTCCGAGGCGTGACGGGTGAGGGAAGTCAAGTCATCCCTCGTGATGTACTTCAGGGCAAATTTTCGAGCTCCCGCCATCATTTGTTGCAAACCTGCATTCAAGCGATCGAAATAGGTGATCATTCCGATGGCGCCGGTTGGAATCTTTTGGAAATCCTTTCCAAACCGCTCCTTAAGTTTTGCGGCCAGGACAAAGAGATGTTCGATATCGGTTCCGTATTTTGCCAAATCGCCTGGGACCTTCCCCTTCTTGATCATTTTTCCAACGGTATTGCCGACCATGGCCGCGGTCATACTTCCCCTCCCCAGGCAAATGGCTTTGATATACGGTGCCCCCAGGGCAAGGGCCTTAAAGACATGATCCTCCAGAGAGATTCCCCCCGCAATGGCGCAGCTGGGAATAAAAGCACCTTTTTCGGTCAGCCTTCGCAAAAATCGATACAGGAGACATTCAATATGGACCGTGGGGACACCCCATTCATTCATCATCCTCCACGGGCTCATCCCGGTACCGCCCCCAGCGCCGTCGACGGTGAGGAGATCAATTTTGGCATCTGATGCACATTTAACGGCTCGGGCGAGGTCGGCAGGGCGGTAGGCTCCTGTCTTGAGGGAAATGTATTTGGCTCCGATTTTCCTCAAGCGTTCGACCTCCCGAGAAAAGGACTCCTCGTCCACCATTCCCAGACGCGAATGCCTTTCGAACTCCTTGAAATCCCCCTGCCCAAATGCCTCTTGAATAACCGGATCTTCCGGGTCTGGCATGACGATGTATCCCCGGCTTTTTAACTGGAGAGCCCTATCCAGGGAGGGGAGTTTCACTTCTCCTCCGATATCCTTTGCTCCCTGGCCCCACTTTGGCTCTATAATGTCCACCCCGAGTTTTTCCAGGGCGTATTCGGGCACTCCCAGTCTTCCATCCTCGACATTATATTGGACGCTGATCCCGCCGTAGCCGTCATACCAATCCTTGAAGATTCTCACCCTCCTCTCCAATTCCGGAGACCGCTTGATCGTGCCGTTCTTGAATTCCGCCTCTGGATCCATACCGCACACATTTTCGCCCACGACCACAACGGTTCCGCTGATGGCTGCCGCAATGGCCATGGATTCCCAATGGATCCTGGCAATCTCGGTGGAACCCAGGGCACCCGTGAAGTAGGGAACCTTCATCTTGATTTTCCCGTTTCCTCCCACTTCAGTGGAGATATCAACTGCCGGAAAGGTAGCCCTATCCGAATCGGCTTCCATCCCGGTGGCCCCGACGCAGCTTCCCTGGATGTTAAAATGGGAGAAGTCCACAGGGTAATCCTTCTCAGATCCCGCCGTCACCTTGCCAAAGGGCTGCGGATAGAGTATCTCCCTTCCCCTCAGGGCCGATCGTCCCACCTCGCACGGTCCCGGGCAGCCGTCCAGGCAGGTTACGCAGATACCCGAAATCGGCGAGGGAGTTACCCGATTTCGAGTAATAGTGGCAGCGCTTGCATTGGGTCTCGCAAAAGTCATCTCTATACTCCTTTCTCTTTACGTAGACAAAAAAAGACGTCCACCCGTAAGGTGATGGACGCCTTTGTCAATTTGATACGTCGTTGTATCGAGAGGTACTACATTGTGGTCCTCATTGTCATTCTTTTGAGCCTTTATTAAGCTTTTTTGTTATTCTTTCATCTCATGGCCTTCCCGAGGCAAAAAAAGACGCCCATGGAACACTGAGAACATCTTCGTTTCATGGACGTCTTTGTCTTGTGATACGGCTTTGTATCTTGATGCGCTAAATTACCTAGTTATTTACCAAATTCCTAAATTTTTGTCAAGCTTTTTTTTATTTTTCCCGTTTGCAACACCGAGTCTCCACCCCGCCGACACTGGCTTGGGGAAAAGAGGCAAATATACTCGGGCCCGCTCACCTTGCATTATAGAAAGTAGCAACATCTGCGGGTTGGAGGCATTATCCGTTGATGATTTTTTCGGCCTCCTCCCGGTAGGCATCCATCACGAAGGGAATACCAGAAACCTTAGCTGCATCCTCGCTGAGGGCCATTATGTCGTTGCGGTTGATGGTCGAGATGCGGAAGTTACGCGTTCCAGCCATGAGCTGTTGCAAACCGGTCCTGAGCTTGTCCGCGAAAGTGTAGACGCCAATGGCCCCCAGGGGGAGTTCCTTGACCGTTTCGCCATACTTGCTATGCAGTGTCTCGTAGGTGACAAAAATCTCCTCGACCGTCCTGCCATACTGAGAGACGGTTGCCGGGAGATTGACGCCGTCCCCTTCGAGCCAGATACCGATGTTCTTACCTACCATACCGGGAATCATGAGTGCCCGGCCGATGCAGATGGCTTTCACGAAGGGGGCTCCCATGGCCAGGGCTTTGAAAATGTGGTCTTCGGTCGAGAAACCCCCAGCAATGGCGATATCGGGGACATAGGCTTGCTTGGCAGCTAACATGCTACAGAGTTCGTAGGTCATGGCCTCCAGGTAGAAGGTCGGCACTCCCCATTCGACCATCATGCGCCAGGGGCTCATGCCGGTTCCACCCCCGGCCCCGTCAACGGTGAGCAGGTCAATCTTGGCATCTGAGGACCACTTAATGGCCATGGCCAGTTCGCGCATGGGATATGCCCCGGTCTTCAGCGTCACGCGTTTGGCCCCTAGATTACGCAGCCTCTCGACCTCTTTCATAAACGCTTTTTGGTCAATGAAGCCCAGGCGCGAGTGGCGTTCAAACTCCTTGAGGGCGCCGGCCTGAAAGGCGGCCTGGTTGGCCGGCAGTGAAGGATCGGGGGTAACCAGGTAACCCCGGCGTTGCAGCTCCAGGGCTCGGTCCAGGGTGCCCACTTTAATTTCACCACCGATGCACTTGGCCCCCTGTCCCCACTTCAGTTCGATAGTCTCCACGCCGAGTTTCTCGATGACGTACTCGGCCACCCCAAACCGGGTATCTTCCACATTCATCTGAATGTAAATGTCGCCGTGGCCCTCGTGCCAGCGGCGATACTGCTCAACCCGGCGCCGCATATCCGGAGACTCCTTGACCTTATTGTTTTTGTTAAATTCCGCCTTGGGGTCTATGCCGACCACGTTCTCACCGCAAACGAGCGAGATACCCGAGATGGCCGCACCCACGGCGAAATGTTCCCAGTTGCGGCGAGCCACTTCAGTGGAACCCAACGCCCCCGTGAAGATGGGCACCCTCATCCTCACCTTGTGCTCACAGCCGATCTCCGTCTCCGTATCTACCATGGGGAAGAGCGTGGTATCAGGGCCGGCCTCCACTCCCTCTGGCAACCCTTCTGCCCCCATAGCATAGCCCTGGATGTTAAGGTGGGAGTAGTCCAAGGGATACTGCTTGTCGGCGCCTGCGGTGATAAACCCAAACGGGTTGGGATAGATGAGTTCGCGACCACGGAAGGACGCCTTGAAAACCTCGCAATTCCCCGTGCAGCCATCAATGCAGCGGGTACAGAGACCGGAGGAGGGCACCACGCTCCGGGAGCGATTGGCCGTTTGCGAGATGTCATCGGAATTTGGTCGCGACAGATTCATTGAGAGTTCTCCTTTCCAAAGCTTTTCAGACTGTTTTTTTTGGGTATTGTAACGTTACGAATGTTGCCTGGTACATTGAAAGCCTTCGCCCAAGCGGCACCATACACACGAGTCAGGTGAATATTCGACCATGGTGAGCTGAGAGGCGCACTTTCCACAGAGGTATTCCTCACCCTCCTTCATTGGCCCGTCACAGGGGGCGATGGTCATGGGGCAGACCTCACGGCAAGCCCAGCATCTCTTGCAGTACTCGGGCCGTTCGTTAAAAGGCAGGGCAACATGCGTCTCTTTCCCGCGCCCTATCATGCCGAGGGATCTGGATTGCCAAACCTCACTGCACACGCGCACGCAACGGCCACAGAGCACGCACGATGCGTGGTGGAAGGGGTAACGTACCTCAGTCACGCCACACCGCGCCGCCAGGTCCTGGATGGCCCGCGAGTTGGGAGCTTCCGCTACCAGGAGCTCCGCGACATTTCGGCGGAGCTTGAGGATTTTCTCCGTATGGGCCCGAATGACCATCCCTTCCTCGGCCTCGAGGGTGCAGGAGGCGGTAATCTTCTCTCTCCCGTCGTCCTCCACCTCTACCAGACATAGGCGGCAGACCCCAATGTCCAGGAAGCTCCGCATGTGACAGAGATGGGGAATGCAAATCCCATGATCGAGGGCCGCATCGAGGACACTCATTCCCCTCGGAGCTCGGATGCGTGCTCCGTCTATGGTTAGGGTAACATATTCTGGCATATTTTCTCCTATCTGACGGTGACCGCGTCGAATTTGCACTCTTCTTTGCAGATGCCGCACCTGGTGCAGATTTCCTCATTGATAACGTGCGGCTCTTTCTTTTCACCGGTGATGGCATCTTGAGGGCAGGCCTTCAAGCAAGCCCCGCAGCCCGTGCAATTCTCAGGGTCAATGGCGTAGTGGACGAGGGCACGGCACACCCCTGCGGGGCAACGATGCTCCCGGATGTGGGCTTCGTATTCCGGTCGGAAGTAGCGCAGGGTGGTCAGCACCGGATTGGGTGACGTCTTGCCCAGGGCGCACAACGAAGCCAAAGCAATAGTCTCCCCCAGTTCCTCCATTAAAGCTAGCTGTTTTCCCGTACCCCGCCCCATGGTGATGTCCGTGACGATCTCCAGGATGCGGTCAATCCCAAGTCGGCAGGGAGCACACTTTCCACAGGACTCATCCTGCAGGAATTCCAGGAAATACCGGGCAACGTCCACCATACACGTGCCTTCGTCCATCACCACCATGCCACCGGAGCCTATCATGGCTCCGGCCTCGGTCAGGGCCTCGAAATCCACCGGCAGGTCGAACAGTTTCGCGGGGATGCAGCCGCCAGATGGTCCCCCGACTTGAACGGCCTTGATCTCTTTGCCGTCTGCGGCCCCGCCTCCAATGTCGTAGAGGATGGTTTTCAGCGTCGTGTCCAATGTCACCTCAACGAGGCCCGTGTTCTTGACCTTTCCTGTCAAGGCGAAAATCTTGGTGCCCGGGCTCTTCGCGGTTCCCTTGGCCGCAAACCATGCGCTGCCGTTGTTGATGATGATCGGTACGTCTGCCCATGTCTCCACGTTATTGAGGTTTGAAGGCAAATTCCTGTATCCCTTCTCAACGGTGTGTACATCTTTGGGCCGCGGTTCGCCAAGCTTTCCCTCTAGAGCGGCCATGAGTGCCGTTGATTCGCCGGACACGAACGCACCGGCACCCCGAGCTACCCTGACATCAAAAGACAATCCGCTGCTGAGGATGTTTTCTCCAAGGAGTCCACACTCCCGGGCCTGCTCTATAGCAATCCTGGAGTGTTCCAGCGCCAGCGGATACTCGGTGCGAACGTAGATGAAGCCGTGTTCAGCACCGATGGCGTAGGCGCCGATGATCATCCCCTCGAGCACGGAATGGGGATTGCCTTCCAATACACTGCGGTTCATGAATGCGCCGGGGTCCCCCTCATCGGCGTTGCAGATGACGAATTTGGGCGTTCCAG
>Ga0209636_10001182_pt1 | contig 26178 bp, 26 predicted proteins | sample DeeMarSWOR152_54_FD_187464 | JGI IMG/M metagenome (GOLD analysis project Ga0209636, IMG submission 187464) | Marine sediment microbial communities from White Oak River estuary, North Carolina - WOR-1-52-54 (SPAdes) (version 2) | ecosystem: Environmental > Aquatic > Marine > Intertidal zone >...
CAACGAGCCAGTATTCTGCAACAACTTGCACTCTTCTTCTGATAAATTGGCAAACTCTTTGACGAGCGCCAGCCGCTGCTTTGGAGTGAGCTTGTAAAAACCCGAAATCAAAGATGCTTTGGTCATGAATCATTCACCATTATACTTTGCAGTGTAGTTTATCCTATGTTTTCTTCTCGCAGTTAAGTCTTAAGGTACTCGAAGTAGGCGGCGTAAAAAAAAAGGAAGTTTATTATTGAACTGTAAGCTGCACTGTAATATCAATTGATTGAGCGGCTGTAGCACCTACGCTAGCTTTTATAGTCCATTGTACCGTCCATGTTGCTCCATTAGGTATTTGAATACTTCCAGTTGTGGTGACATTAGATCCGCTGGGTAGCATTTGTATTTGAGCGCCTTGTTGAGTAGGGTTTGAGTCAAACACTGTTATGTATATATAATCAAAATTCGTGCTAAACTCTCCAGTTAAACCAGTCACTGTGAGATCAAGATCTTTGTCTGAGCCTGCAGTGTTTTGAATGTTGACAGCTTCATCATACGTAAGTAATTCATCTACGGCGATGGTTATTTGGTCAAAGTCCACCGTCGTACCGCTATTCTCTACTCCATTGGTACTGATTGTCAATGTATCAGCACCATTAACGAGTGATACTCTGGTATCGGTTATTGTTATGTCTGATCCATACATGAATAATTCGCTGTATGCAAATACAGATCCAGTCGCAATCAAAATCGCTGTAATCAGCAACGTCACTAGTTTTAGGCTTTTCTTGTATTTTGCATTCATTTTGTCTTTTTCACCTCCGTTTTCTGTTTTTTTCTTTAAGGGTTTCTTTCCATATTCGCACGATGATGTACAGGCTTACAGCTAAGACCAGCGTGCAGGATATTGCAAGGGCTATGGCTGAAACTACGAAGACCCCCGTGCCCGCTGTAGGATTATAGAGCGCGTAGATTGCTGCACCTGTTATTGCTGCGCCTCCGCCGAGAGCGATGTACCACCATTTTGGTTTGAAGAACATGTAGGTGCCGAATCCAATTACGAAGGTGTCTAAGGCGACTATACCGATGAAGGTGGCTTCCCATGGAGTTTGCGGCAATATTGCAATTGGATGCGTTGAAACGGCAAAGTAGCTTGCGAGGAAGAACGCGGCTACCGAGAAAGAGGGGAATGACACCGTGAGCAGGAAAGCTTTTGCGTAGTTGCCCATTTTCTTGATTATGCCAAGATAAGCGTTGATGGCTATGATGTTCGCTAAGGCTATGACAAGGTAGAGGAGGCTGAACCAGAAGCGCATGTACTCGTCGAACATTGCCATGAACTCTTTGGCTACGATTAGTTGTCCGAAACCAGCAAGCGACGCGACTTGGTACAGATATGGAAGTTGCCATGGAAAGTGTTTGTCCAGCAAGCATGATAGTAGGCTTGTCGCTAGGAAAAGGTCTATGCCCAGCAGTAGGAAGAATTCTGGCTGGAGTGGGGTTGCCATTGCTGTGCGCTCTCGTCGTCGAATTCGGATGTGGAGTCCGAACCCTTACGAAAAAATATAGGGTAACATTAAGATAAATCTTGTGTCGCAATATTCAATATACTGGCTGTAGCTTACTACGCGCCACGCTTTCTCGGCATCGCAACCGCAGGAATCCCCAAACGCCTACTTATCTCCCTAGCCAACATCACACCATAGCTCATCCGATAATTATCCGTAACAACCCGCTTAGGCTTAGAACGCCTAACATACTCAAGTAAACCACTAAAATCCGAATGATCACTCAACGCAACCAAATGCTCCCGCTCACCAATCTGCCTACACGGAGAATGAAACTCCCAACCACTAACACAAACACGAGAACCATTCAAACCCACGCTGCCCCGCGCGTTCATATGATAAAACGCAACGCATGGAAGATTCCCATCTAACAACTCCCTGCCCTCCTTATCAGTCGCAAGCGTCAAACATCCCAACCGCATCCCATGCCGCTCACAAACCTTAGAAACCCGAAAAACCTTTTCAGGCATAACAAACGGCACGCTCACGTCAGCACCGTGAAGAATTTGCATGATCTCCTGCAGTTTACCGTGATAACCAAAAACGTAAACCGCGCCCTCCCTAAGCCTCTTCTCCACCATAGAGACCAGAAGCTCCCTCACGTCCAACTCAAAGGAACGCTTGCACAAAGGACTCCCATAAGTCGCTTCCACAACCAGAACATCACAGTCCAACAAAGGCTCCGTGCCGTCAACCCTAAAGTCTCCAGTATAAGCAACCCTATTGCCACCAGCATCCTCAACCAAAACCTGAGCCGCACCCAAAATATGATCCGCCTTAACAAGCGTAACCCGCTCATCACCGTACTCAATGGTTTCTCCATAATCCAGCACTTCAACTGAACCATCGTTAAGCGCAAGCGACCCATTCATAACCTCAACCAAGTCTCTTGTGGCCGCGGTCATCAGAACCTTCGCGCAACTTCTCAGACTCCGCCTCAAACCAACCAGATGATCTGTATGAGCATGAGTAACAACCCTTAAAGGCCTAGTCTCATCAAACGCGTCACAGGCAACCGAATCACCTAACAAAACTGCACCCCGTTCAGTCACAGCAGCCTTTGCCGACAAGCCTTTCCCTCCCGACTTAAGCAGTTCGCGGGGCAAGCCAGTCAATAAGCTGCCTCGGATTTTCACATTCAATTGTGACTCTTATCGGACCCAGCGGAGATTCCGCCACTTCCTCCGAGAAGGAAACGTGACCCGCAAACGCCACCTGCTTGTTAAGGCAGAAACCAATGGTCTGTCCTCGTATTCCTTCAAAAAGCGCCTTTCTTGCAGCATCACGAATGCGGTCCGAGCGAAGCAAATTACGAAGTTTAACAAGCGCTTCTTGCCCTTTCGCCTCGGCCTTCAGAATGCTTCCCTTATAGGACGGCTTAATCTCTGAGGATACATCGCCGAAAAGGTTTGCCACAGCCATTTTCACCTTTTCTTCACTCTCCGTGAGGTTGATTTCGGTTTCAATGCGAACTGCTATTTCTTCCATTTTTCTTCAATCATCCTAAGGGTTTCCTTGACTTTAATTTTCACATCAGCCCTCTTATTCTCGTTTATTATAAAATGTTCAGCCATAACTATAGCGTTCCCTAAACCCACACTGAGCTCGCGCATGTCACGTTCATGAAAAAGTTCCCAGCCGTCTGGGTCATCGCTTCGGCGGCGGCGGTAGAGACGCTTAAACCGTGTTTCTGGCGAAGCATGCACCGCTATAAGGCTGAATTTAGAAAAATGCGTTTTGAAAGCGTCAACTTCGCTTGGGCTTCTCAAGCCGTCAATGATAACTTTTCTGCTTTTTTGCTGTTCTATCTTTGGAATGCACTTGTCGGCTATTATGCTGTTTCCGCCTTTTTCCCTCAACTCAAGCATCACTTTTCCAATGTTCTTCGGGGTCGGTTTCAACCCGCGTTTCTGCGTCTCTTCCCTAATCACATTGCCCATAACAACGACGGCGTAGCCTTCCTGTTGCGCGGTCTTCACCACGAGAGATTTACCCGACCCCGCCATCCCAGCTAAACCAATAACGATTTTATCAGCGCTCATGTTACACCCTTTTTTATTCTTACAATAGCAACATTCGAAACTAAAAAGCATTTATAACTATTTTTTGTCATTTACAACCTCTGGCTTCACGGCTTCATTTCCTTTTCCTAAAAAGTTTCTAGCCGTTACTTATGGCGTAAATTCCAAATTGGATGCACACCTGCATATTAACTCTTAAATAGAAACTCGGCTGATGACTAATTATGGTGTGAAATTGAACACCAAAGCGATTGCGTTAACCATCGTTTTTACGGCGCTCGCAATAGCGTTAAGTCCCATTGCTATTCCCGCAGGGTACTTGCCAGGCTTCTTTTATAGATTCTGGGAAATACCTATTGTTGCAGCCTTCTTGTTGCTCGGCCCCAAAAGCGGAGTTATAGTGGCGGTGTTGCGCACTGTAGCCGCACTGACACTTTTCCCGGGTCCAGCAGGCGTTGTGGGTCCTCCAGTTACTCTTTTGGTTACTCTGAACATGCTGCTAGGGGTCTATGTAGCTGACAGGCTGTTGAAGCGCAAAGCTTCTCAGGATGAAAATCTTGGAACAAAACCAGTCATGTATTTCACGGCGCTTGGAACTCTTACTAGAGTGGCACTCTCAACGTTTGTGACGTATGTTTTGTTTCGTTTCTTGTTACCGCTAGTGGGGCTCAGTTTTTCTGATACGCAAATAATGGCACTAATTCCGGTTGTAATGTTATTTGATTTAACGTTATCGCTTTACACTATTCCCGTAGGCTACCTTATGGCAAGAATAGTGAGCAGAAACCTGAAAATAGGCAACCAACTCTAGAATGCAACGTCTATTTCACTTACCGCTGTGTGCACTTCAGCTACTCCTGCGGTCTTTCTTGATTAGGGACCGCCAAGCAGACAGAAAGTCTTCCCTAGTTTCCTGTAATGTCTGTGCTTCTTCAGTCTTTACTTTTATGAACATGTCTATGACTCTCTCAATTGATACTGCCGAGAACTGAGCAGGATGTTCACAAGTGGCACTAGCAAGTCCTTTTCCCTGCAGATTCCTTAAGCTACGATAGAGTTGCTGCTTATACAACTTTAGCGCGTCAGCTATGTTTCTTCCTTTTTGAGGACCCATTTTGGCAAGGAAAATGTAGACCTCAGCATCAACCTGCGAAAGACCGAGGCCTATAATAGCTTTGAGCAATTGTTCTTTACTCAATCTGCTGCATCCTTAACTGCAATGCGTTTTCCTTTTCGAAAAAAGGTGAAAATGATGTTTATCTGAAGGAATTATCAGATAGCTGGTTTGTCTGTGTAACGCGGTTGTCCGTGCAATAGCCATGTTCTGTTCTTAGCGTTTATAGAGGAAACCGTTCCACGCCAGAGATTTAAGTGGGCCATCATATGATAATACTACTGTCTGTCCCCTGAACGCGCCAGTGCCTCGAAGTACATAATATAGAATTGTCGTGGGCCAGTCACCTTTTTTGTATGGTTCGGGCAACCTAGTAATTTCCCATATTGCTTTGCCTTCAAATGTGCCTCCCTCAAACGTCCAAACGATGTCGTCGATATATCTTAGGACAAACTTGTCATAAGTTGTTTCTAGGTTTGTTATAGTACATCGTACAATGTCAAGTCTTCCATCAAGAGTTACTTCAGGGGTAGAGTGTAGAGTAACGTAATGTTGGGCATGAAGCGTTGCTCCCCATTCTATTTTAAACTTGTCACCAATTGTCCAAGTTTTAGTGGGAGCAGTTGGGGGGTTTGCGGGGTCTATAGTGTACGAAGTCGAAATAGGAATTTTTTCAAGTTTTCTTCTTGGACCGCAAGCCATTACAGGCGATACAGCGGCCACCACCATCAACAACGCCAAGCCAGCAATCAAAACGCTCAACTTTCTTTTCACTTCTTCACCTCCTTTCCTCATCGTTTTATAAAAAATCGGTTCCAAACATCGAAAAACAGTTAAGATTGAATGCATACTTAAATTTGGACTAGTAACAAAAGTTGATTACCCATCATTGGGTCGTGGTTGGGTTGGGCGAGGAGACCATAAGAAAAGTCCTCAAGGATTTGAAACTGACAGAAAAAGAGGCAGACGTTTACATACTTCTCGGAAAACACGGTGCCCTGAAAGGCGGAGAAATCGCTAAACGAATTCGGAGACACAAGGCGCAGGTTTACCTAATTCTGAAGAGTCTCCAGAGCAAGGGTATAGTGGAGAAAACGATCGAGTTTCCAGCCCGCTTCACAGCTGTTCCATTTGATAAAATTTTGGACTTAAACATAAAGACAAAACGAGAAGAAGCCGCGTTAATGGAAAGCGCCAGAAGAGATTTGCTCAACTACTGGAAGAGCATCAGCCAAACCGAACCTGAGCCGCCACTAGAAAAGTTTGTGGTGATTAAGGGAAGCCGCAAAATCCGCGCTAAAATATTCCAGATGATAAACGAAACCAAAAACCAACTTTCAACAATAGCAACGGTTTCAAGCTTGGTGCGTGCTGACCAGTTTGGACTTTTAGACGCTGCATTCAATCATCCTCTGCGATCCAAGATTCAGTTCCGTTTTCTCACCGAATTGTCCAGTCAAAACCTAGCTGCAATGAAAACTCTTCTCAAGAGAAAACCGAAAGCCAGCTTCAACTTTAAAGGAAAAAACCCAGATTTAGGACAGCGGTTGCCTCCCCGCATGGTCATAAGAGACGAAGACGAAATCGTATTCTTCATCAAACATGGACCAGACAAATCCCGAGTGGAGCAAGATGACATGTGTCTCTGGACAAACTGCAAGTCTCTTGTCCAAGCGTTCATGGGTGTCTTCGAGGATTTATGGCGCAACTCAACAGACATTCAGAAAAAGATTGAGCAGATTGAAACTGGCAAACCAGCACCGACAACTTGCGTTATTAGTGATGTACAAGTTGCCCGCAAAAAGTATGATGCGGTCGTGCACTCAGTAGAACAGGAAATTATAATGATTACCTCGTCAGAAGGTCTCATTAAGTCTTGGAAAAACATTGGGCAGCTGAAAGAGTGGGCTAGAAGCGGCATCTCTGTCAGAATTATGGCACCTATAATTAGCGAGAACTTGAAAGCTGCGCAAGAACTATCAAATTACTGTGTGGTCAGGCATGTACCCGTAGGCTATCTAGAAACCACCATTGTTGACGGAAAACACCTTTTCCAGTTTGAGGACCAGCCGGCAAATGAAGAAAAGCCACAGGCAATACCGTCTTTAGAAAACGTCTTCTACACCAATAATTTTGAATACGTGGAAAAGACGAAAAACATGCTGAATGCCGTTTGGAAAAACGCTCGTCCTCCCTCACGCGTCACACTGGAATCGATAATTGGACCTCATGGATACACGGCTCGCTCTCTTCCTAAAAATCCCTGGAAAAAGGTGCGCGAAGTCACTGTTACCGAAGAAAAACAGGGAATAATAACAGAAAAAGACATTTTGAACAAGATCATCAACGCCCAGAAAATCCCAGCCAAAGACCCGAAAAAACATATGCCCGTGGTGTACGGCAGCTTAGCAACAGCTATTATCCACCCACCAGAATACTTTAACCTCCCTGACATGATTATCATAGCTTGGCACATTGACAAACACTCCTCATTAGGGGCCGAAGACATGCTGAATATCTATTTATGGCTAGAGACGCCCACAGGTCATGCTTGCGTTCCAGCGGCTACCATCGGGGATAATCCTCAAGCTGTGGAGTTTCGGAAGGCGCTTTCTGCGCGCGCTCCAGCTGGACAAAACAATCAATTGGTTAAGAAAGAGGAGCTTCAAGTGCGGGTGCATGGCAACACTCTATTTGCGGGCTGGACGGTGCCAATAACGCTGTTTCCTCCGACTTACACTCTTCCGCCTGCTTGCATACTTTTTGAAGGCTACGGTGAACTAAAAACAGGCGTATTCAAAGTTAAAACCCCATGGGCACCCCGACCGCAAACATACGAGTTTAATGGTTTTGATGCGTTTGTAACTTTATTTCACCCATCGTCAAAGTACGCAGGACCTGGAACCGACGGACTATTATGCAGAGATGTAGTCATGAGTGTCGTCTAACGAGAAGGAAGAAAAGTTCCTATGTAACACCGAAATCGCTATTTTGTTGTTAAAAAGCATTTATGAGAGGAAAATGTAAAAAGTACCCGAGGGAACAGAAATGCCCGAGCCTATAAGAAGTTTCTTGGCTTTCGACATAGAAAGCGACACGGTTTTAAACAGGCTTGCGGCTGTGCAGAAACTTTTAGTTCAGACGGGCGCAGACCTGAAACTTGTAGAACCCCAGAACATCCACATTACAGTCCGCTTTCTCGGAAACATCACGCCAGCAATGGTTGAAAAGATTTTTGACGCGATGAAGCAAGTCCAGTTTGCGCCGTTTAACGTGCAAATTAACGGCTTAGGCGCCTTTCCCGACCTGCGCTACTCAAGGGTCGTTTGGGCTGGAATAACCGAGGGTGCAGACCAGTTGAAAAATATCTTCAGCCAGCTGGAACCTCGACTTCGCGGTTTAGGCTTCACTCCCGACCATAAAGGCTTCAGTCCACACTTGACAATCGCTCGCGTCAGGTCAGGAAGAAACAAGCAGCAATTAGCCGAGTTTATCAACGAAAACGCGAACTACGACTTCGGCGCCATCAAAGCACAGTGCCTCCGCCTCAAAAAGAGCGACCTAACACCTAAAGGACCCATTTACTCAACGCTTAAAGAGGTCTGCCCACAACCATAAGGTATAAACCATGCAGAAACTGAACGCGATTCACGAAGAAATCTTGGAAGAAATTACGCCTACCCAAGCGGACAGAACGAAAATAACGGCTTTAGCCAAAGAACTGGAGCAGAAGGTAGCCCGTGCCTGCGCGGAACACGGCGTCAAAGCTGCAGTAAGGGTTGAGGGCTCCGTCGCAAAAGACACGTGGCTAAGGGAAGAACCCGAAATTGACATATTCATGCGCTTGCCGACCACGATACTTCGAAAGTCTCTTGGCAAAATCAGCCTAGAAATTGCACGAAAAGCCACCAAAGGCTCGAGGCAGGTTGAACGGTTCGCGGAGCACCCGTACTTGGAGGCGTTCATCGGCGATGTTAGAGTGAACATCGTTCCCTGCTACGATGCGAAACGCGGCGAATGGCTAAGCGCCACAGACAGGACACCTTTCCACACAGACTACGTGAAAAAACGCTTAAACAAAGCCCTACGTGACGAAGTGCGCCTGCTGAAAAAGTTCCTGCAAGGCGTCAATGCCTACGGCGCTGAAATAAAAACAGGCGGCTTCAGTGGTTATCTCTGCGAGCTTTTGATCTTGCATCACAAATCCTTCACCGAAACTTTACGTGCCTTTGCAAGCTGCACGCAACGAATGATCATAGACATTGAAGGCTACTATGCAGGCAGGGAGAAAGAGCAGCGGCTTCTCTTCCCAGAGCCGCTAGTTGTAGTTGACCCTGTGGATAAAGCCAGAAACGTGGCTTCCGCTGTCCAGCCACAGAAACTTTACACGCTCGTTGGCGCAGCCAGAGCCTTTCTAAAAACGCCAAACACAAAGTTCTTTTACCCACCCAAGGCTAAAGCCCTCTCAGCAGAAGCCTTAAGGAGTAAGCTGGAAAACCGCGGCGCTTCCCTCATATTTCTGACGCTTGGTAAAATAGAAGCGGTTCCCGACGTTTTATGGGGACAACTGTACAGGACACAGCGGTCTTTGCGGAAGCTGGCTGAGCTTAACGACTTTAAAGTCCTCAGAGACACTGTTTGGAGCGACGAAAACGTCCTTAACGTTTTTGTTTTAGAACTTGAGCAGCGTGTTTTGCCAAGCGTTAAGAAGCATCTGGGTCCACCTCTTGAACGGGAAAAGGAATGCGAAAATTTCCTGTCTAAATACGCTCATAATAACGGCGTGGTTTCTGGACCCTATATTGAAGATGGCAGGTGGGTTGTGGAGCTGCGGCGAAAAGTCACGGATGCAGTTGAGTTTCTGAAAGAGAAATTAAAAGATGGTGGCAGAAACGTGGGCGCTGCGGAACTGATTTCACAAGCATTTCGGGAAAAACTTAGAATTCTGGTCAACAGTGAAGTGGTTGAAGTCTATCAGCGCAATGGGGAGTTTGCGGATTTCTTGACCGCTTTTCTTTCTGGCAAGCCTTTTTGGCTAGACGCCGCTGAGGCTTAGTGCTACAAGCACGGCGCCGAGAAGCCAGCAGTAGAACGCGAATAGGTAGAATTTCTTGCCCGCCAATGCTTTCCACAGGAGCTTTAATGCAAAATAGCTAACTACAAGCGAGACAACGATGCCGACGAGGATTTCCGTCAAACCAACGCCTGCAAGAGTCAGCATTTCATGCTGCTCGTACAAGGTCAAGCCTAAAGCGCCAATCACTGCTGGAACAGAGAGCAAAAAGGAAAACTTGAAGGCTTTCTCGCGTCTTATTCCCAGCAAAAGCGCTATGGCAATTGTCAACCCGCTTCGTGATAGCCCTGGAATTAAAGCTATGCCCTGAGCAGCGCCGATTACCAAGGTTTCCATGTAGGTTATGTTTTCTTTTCGTTCCTGCCCAATTTTTGAAAAGTAAAGCACGACGCCGCAGGTTATGAAGGCACCAGCTATCGACAGAAAATTGCTGAAGTACGTTTCTATGGCGTTGCTGAAGACGACGCCGATTAAGGCGGTGGGTATCATTCCAACTATGATTAAGGGAATCAGTTTTCCATTTTCCGATTTGAAGTCTCCTTTTACAAGCGCTGCAAGGATTATCTTGATGTCCTTTCGGAAAAAGAGAAGTATGATTATGAGCGTTCCTACGTGTAAGGTGACATCAAAGAGCAGAGGCACTGCCAAGCCCAAGAAACGTTCAGCTATTCGTAGATGACCAGTGCTGGATATAGGCAGCCATTCTGTCACGCCTTGGATGAAACCTAGTATTATTGCTTGAATTGGATCCATGTGAGATCCGCTGTTTCTCGCTTATTCGATCATTGTGTAACGGAGTGGTACCAGCTGATTATGTACTCGGGCAGCTTAAGCCCTCTTTGACCCAACCTTTCAGCTAATTTAACAGGCAGGGGGCTCAAAACGTAGGCGGCTCTCGTGTAAAACCGCCGTGGCGTGCCTGCTTTTACTTTTTCCTCCAAGATTATTTTCAGGTCCGCTTTCTTGGCTAGGGTTGAATCTTTTGTGCCGGTTATCGCCAGCACATTGCCGTTAAACTTTTTCATCACGTCCGCCCAGATGATTACAGGTTTGGTTTCGCCGGAAAAAGACATCAGAATTTCAAGGTCTCCAGCCCTCGGGTGAGGAGTGTTAACGCCTCTGGTCACGTACACGTTGTCACCTAAGAAGCTTTTAATGTGGAACAGCCTTATGCCCGTCATTTTGGCGATTTCATTCGCGGTGCCTTTTCCTCCTATGAACACGTTGGTTCGCTTTTCCAGCAGGTCAACCAACTGCGTGTAGGTTTCCGACTGCACGTTAGCGTCTATCATGGCACCTATCTTTTCAAACTCCTCCTTACAGAGTTTGAACACGTCCTCTGCTTCCAGATTTCTAAAGATAGCTTCAATCATCATGCACAGAAGCAGGAGCGTGCCCAACTCGAATATATCGCCCATCATGCCTGTCTCGCTGTACTCGAATGAAGGTTTGGATTTTCCACGCCCCTTAATCTGCACCACATGACCATATTGACTTGTTACCTGAGCCAATGGCGATTCTAAACTGGACGTCATCAACCCCATTGTAAACCTGGAGGTTTTCTTTTCTTCAATGTACCGTGCCAACTCTTGTGCCATCACTAAGGGGTCATCTGAATAGCCGCTACCCGAATTTATTAGAAGCAGGGTCTTCTTGTAGCGTCGTTCAAGATCAGCCGCCGCATCGTACATGCTCTTGCCTGGAAACCCCGGGTCATCGGGGGTTAATACTACTTTGTTTCTCCAGCCTACTTGGCTGAGGGCGATTTGGCTCATAGCCGCGTTTAGTGAATGAAGTGATCTGCCTGATCCTGCGCAGACGACGCAGTCCGCTGCTTTCAGGGCTTCATATAAGGGTGAAAGATTTTTTCGTCTGATGCTGAGAATGTTGTCTCGGATTTTGTTGACGTATCCTATACTGCTGATTTTGCTTTTGATGCGAACGGCACCTCAATTCAGAGAGTTCCGACACTCTATATTATTTTTGTGCTTCACATGTTGTCTCATTCTTGATTAGCGTTTATTTCGTATGTTGGCTGCAGATAAATGGCGCATTTTTGGATGACAAAGGCATAGGTGGTTTTTGACGTGTGCTTGCTTGCTAAATGTTTATATCGATTGGAATAATCAAGCAAGAAGACGGTGAGAGCTGATGTTGTCTCAGATGGGGCTTGAAAAGTTCGAGTTTCTTAGAAAAATGGCTCTAGAAAGGGGCGCTATTGACGCAAAGATCATCACAGCAGATAAAATCGTTGTGGAGGACAGAATTGTGCTCAAATGCAAGGTCGGCTGCACCCAATACGGAAAGAATCTGACGTGCCCGCCATACACGCCTACGGCTGAGGAATTCCGAAAAATCGTCAGAGAATACAGTTACGCATTGTTCATGAAGTTTAGATCGCGCGCGAAGGCTGATGCCAAGTTGGCGAAACATCTTTCAAAGGCTGAGACTGACCCAACTATTCCGCAAGGCATTAAAGAAAAAGTGCAGAGGTTCTGGGCTGCTTGGAAGGATGATAAGTTAAAAATGCTCTCAGTAGTGCTTGCTCTTGAAAAGATGGCTATGAGTAAAGGCTACCCCTTAGCGATAGGATTGGTCTCGGGGCATTGCCAGTTGTGTGAAAAATGCACTTTGGATAGAAGCACCTGCATCTACCCTGCAAAGGTGCGGTATTCAGAAGAAGGCGTCGGCGTGAACGTTCAAGCGACGGCGAAGAACGCCGGCATCCAATTCACTTATCCGTTCGAGAAAAACCCCGCGTCTTTCGCTTTAATCCTTATAGACTGATTTGGACCCTGAACAAGGTGAGTGAAATGAAGCTTTTGCTTGATGAAATGTACGCGGGTTTGAAAGAATATTTTGAGACTCTGGGTTATGAGGTTTTGACGGCTCAGGAGGCAGGTCTGAAAGCCGCGAAAGACAAAGACATTGTGGAATACGCGGGAAAGCACGATTTGATTCTTGTGACTCAGGATCAGAAACCTGCCGAACTGGCTGAGCTAACCGGCGTTAAATTCGTTCTAATCTCTAATGGAATGATTGCCAAAATAGCAGATTCAACAATTAAGGAGAAGTACTCTCAGGCAAAATAAAATTTTATTTTAATTTATTGCCAACTGCTGTGGAGCGTATTTCTTATACACCCATAAGGGAACCTGTTTAACTGCGTGTGTTTTGATTAGGGTTAATTTAGTCTTTTTTGGGTCTATCATCAGCGCCCTTGCATGCCAGTTCTTCACTGCGCGCCCTTTTCTGCTGAAAAGCCTCATCAAAAGCCTTTCTCCTTTCTCCGTTGCAATGCTGAATTGCGGCATAGTTTAAAAGGCATATTTTCATAATCGCAATATATCATACACGAAATTGTGCATGCGTTAGGCATAGTTAGATAGCGTGCTTAGACAGAGATGCTTTTCAGGTATTTATTCCAGAGATAGGCGGCTGCGTAGCCTGCCGAGATTCCACTGCCTGTAGCGACGAAAATTACTAGCCCCGACATCACGGGGTTTAGGTCAACAATCTTTAGGTAGACGGCGGTTGTGTAATAGCTTAGGAAGCCGATGATAGCGGTGCTGAACGTCATGGCTAATATTACTCTGTTTCGGTTCACCCCTTCTGTTGTGGAAGAGACTTTGAAGGCGAGAGAAAAAACGTCCACCATGAGCCCGAATAGAAACGTGAAGAGAAAAGTGAATGGACCAAAAGCAGGGCGTGACAACGCGGACAGAAAGCCGCCGACGAGACCTACGTAGGTGGCACCTGCTTTCCCCACAAAAAAAGTTGCTAAGGCGAGTATGACGGCTTGAACCACTATAAGAAGGTAACTAATAGGTGGGGGCACTAAAAAGTTGATCACGAATATTATTGAACTGAAAAGCGCAGCAATGAACAACCGCTTAGCCTTCTGCACAGCGAATTCTCCTTTTTACATAGAAGTCATGTTTCAATTTTAAAAAGCTTGACTTTGAGAAGCGCAAAATGAACAGCGATGAAGGCTAACTTGAAGTGTTAAAAGGCAAATTCTGTTTTTAACGGAAGATATAAATTGGCAATCTACAATAAAGAGTAAATGTTTTAGTATTTGACTAATAGGTGTTTAAAAGGGGAAAAGGATGAGCACCCACGCAGAAGATTTAAAACTCCGCTTGATGACAATCGAGCTTTTAAGAACTGCAAAGTATAAACGAAACATAACATACCGCGAATTAGCCTCCAAAACAGGCTTGCCCGTCACGGTCTTGAGCAGATACGCAAAAGGTCACGTTCTGCCAAACACGGCAAGAGCTAAACAACTGTGGCGAGTACTGACAAAAATCGTCGGACTAGAAACGGAACTGCGAAGCAGAATAAAATTCGACGATACAGGATATTTCGACAACACCGAAATCGTAGGCGACTATAACATACTTCAACAAGCTGCAAATCATGCCTTGGCAAACTTCGCTGGAAAACGTGTGACGAAAATCTTAACAGCGGCTGTTGACGGAATCCCCTTGGCTACAATGGTTGGTAACTCCCTCGGCGTCAACCTAATCGTGGCAAAAAGGAACAAGGAAGTAGGTGTCAAAGCCTTTCTGGAAGAAACTTACGTTCTGGGAAAAGATTCAGGCGTGACCATGACGCTTTTCATTCCAAAAGAAGCCATCAAAAAGCGCGACAGCGTTTTGGTAGTGGATGACATGATCAAAAGCGGAGAAACCCAAGAAGCATTGGTCAATCTTGTCAAAAAGGCGAGAGCTGAAATTTCAGGTGTTTTCTCGCTTATTGCTGTTGGCGAAGAATGGAAGAAAAGGCTGAAATTAGGCAGCGGCGCGCCAGTAGAGGTCGTAACCTACCTGAAATCACCTTTAGAATGAGAAAACCATGCTTAAATTACAAGTAACTTTTTCCTCAGAACTCTCCGAATCAAACAGAATCACACCCTAAGAGCACGTAAACAATTAGTGAGGCTGCTTGAATGCGAACCATAGAATGGCAAGACGGAGCCGTCATTACAATAGACCAGACCAGACTGCCTCACGAAACAGTAACCTTGAAAATTAAAACCGTTGACGAGATGGCTGAAGCCATAAAAAACCTGAGAGTTAGAGGTGCCCCATTACTCGGCGCAGCCGCAGCCTTCGGTCTATCCTTGGCTGCTTGCAACTCAAAGGCAGGTTGCGTATCGGAGTTGCTGGCGGAACTGGAAGACGCTGCGAACATCCTTAAAGGCACAAGACCGACAGCCGTGAACCTCTTTTGGGCGGCAGACAGAGTCTTGGACAAAGCCCGCGATTTTTCGGGAAGCGTTGAGGGGCTGAAGACGCTCGTGATTCGAGAGGCTCAGAGAATCGCGGATGAGGATGCAGAGGCGAATCGGGCTATGGCCGAAAACGGCGCTGCGCTGATCAACGATGGCGACGTTGTTTTGACACATTGCAATGCAGGCGAGTTGGCCACGGTTGAGTACGGCACCGCTTTAGGCGTGATACGTGCAGCTTGGAAGCAAGGGAAAAAGATCAAGGTCATCGCCACAGAAACGCGGCCGTTACTGCAGGGCGCTAGGCTAACGGCTTATGAGCTTAAACGCGACGGGATACCGGTTACGCTGATAACGGACAGCATGGTTGGCTACGTCATGCACAAGCGGCTGGTCGACAAGGTTGTGGTGGGCGCCGACCGCATAGTCCAAGACGCTGTGATTAACAAGATTGGCACGTTCACTGTGGCGGTGTTAGCCCACGAGCATGGAGTGCCGTTTTATGTGGCAGCGCCGAAATCCACCTTCGACTTAACGCGCACGTCAGCCGACGTTATCATCGAAGAGAGAAAACCCGCGGAAGTTACGCATTACGGCGGTAAGCAGGTTGCCGCTGAGGGCGTAGGTGTGCTTAATCCAGCGTTTGACATTACGCCGCTGAAGTACGTGTCGGCGATTATCCATGAAAGTGGTGTTTACTACCAAAAAGACTTTGCCAAGTTCAAAACCAACGTTCCAGCATAAGCGCGCGAAGATGAATCGCAACTGGTTTATTATTTTCAATTTTCTTTCGAAATAGTAGTGGCGGAAAAAGCATGCTTGGGAAGAGCAAAGCGGTAACTTTATTTTTCATGAAACTGTTATTATATATGTGAAAGATTATGGCTAAAAGTTCTGAAGATATGGGCGACACCCTGCTAAAACTCATAGACAAACTCGCAGGAAAAGAATCAGATATTAAACTCAGCTTTCAAGACCTCACCTTAGACTTAGGTATGGTAAAAGCAAAACTTAACGGCTCAATAGTTTTAGATATTCTCTACGTGACAGAAACGCCGAAAAAGTAGCTTTCTTCTAAGAAGAGGTGAAGACGTGCAGTTACCGACATGGTTAGGTCACGTTGTCAAATCTGGAGAAGTTACTTTATTCACTGGTGATGCCAAAGCCCTTCAAATTAAAGCCGAAGACAACAGAATTGAACTTAACGCGGCTAACAAAGAATTCTTGAAGGATGTTGTTGGGAGCGCAGGAGGCGGAGCGTCAATCAGGAGCAAGCTTGCGCAGCTTAAAGGAATTGCTGAAGAACTGAGAGATGAGGGGCTAACAGTCACTCTTTCTTACAAAGGAGACCGCTTAGTCACGATGGGTGCAGAAGCAAAACCAAAGTTTTCAAGCTTAGTAACGCGAACGGGCGCTGTGGAAATCAACAACCTGCGCAAACTGCTAGAACTAAGCGTTTAAGCAGTCACTACATACAGTTTATTTTATAACTGATTTAGAACTTCGAGATCCGTTGATAAGCGCTCATTGAAAGCTATTCGGCATTCTGCTGTTTCCAACGTGCTATAGAAAAAGAAAAGTATAACGTGTAAGAGTTAACTAATCTAAAATGAAGCCAGAAGGGTTGATCACTGATGAGCGACAATAAAACAGGCAACAATGTTTCAGAACTTAAAACCACTGGAGTTCTTGTGGAAAAGGGCGTCAGAATCGACGAAAAAAGCAGCATCGACGCGCTTTCCCAACGCGGATACGGCACAGCAGAAAACAATGTGTTCACGCTTGCGTTTTACGAGGCGCTCTATCTTGTGGATAAGGAACTGCTGGAGGTTAAAGACGAAAAGGGAAAAGAAGTGAATTTCCAAGCACTTCTCCAATCCTATGAGAAAACGGACCCGAACGCTTGGGTTAACTATCTGGTTTATCGAGACCTGCGCAGCAGAGGCTATGTGGTAAGAGAAGGCTTCGGCGCTGGAATAGACTTTCGGATTTATGAGCGAGGCGCTTATGGCAAGGATACCGCTTCTTACTTAGTATTGGGCACTCAAGAGGGCAAACCTTTGCCTATAAACGACTTAGCAGCCACTCTGCAGCAGTGTCAAAGCCAAAAGAAAGAGTTAATCCTAGCGGTGATGAACCGCAGAGGAGAAATAGTTTACTACTCAGTCTCACAATTAACATTCAAATAGCAAGGGAATAAGCCATGCCAGCCTTCCAAACTGTCCGCGGAATGCGCGATTTGCTGCCTGAAGAAGCCGAAACGCTGAACCACGTAATAGCCAAAGCCAGAGAAACCGCGCAACTTTACGGCTACAGAGAAGTCGTAACGCCCTTAGTTGAACCATACGAGTTGTTAAGTGCCAAGTCTGGCGAAGAAATCCGCCAGCGCATGTTCACCTTCAAAGACTTAGGCGACCGCACCGTAGCGCTGCGACCAGAATTCACCGCTTCAATAGCGCGGTTAGCCACAACCGCCTTGAAAAACGAGCCGAAACCGCTGAGGGTTTTCAGCGTAGGCAGCGTTTACCGCTACGACGAGCCGCAACGCGGACGCTACAGAGAGTTTTGGCAATCAAACTTTGAATTAATGGGCTCAACCAATCCTGAGGCTGACGCAGAAACGATACTGCTTACAAACAGCTTAATGAAAGCCGTGGGCTTGCATGACTGCGCTTTCAAAATAGGTCACATAGGCGTGATAAGAGGCATACTCAGCCAAGAAAACGTTGACGACAAAACTCAAAACGCAATTCTGCAACTGATGGACAAGAAAGAATACGACGAAGCCTTCAACCTTATAACATCGGAAAAATGCCGAGAAACCCTTCAAGAACTGGTACAGCTCAAAAGCAGCAACCCATTCGAAACCGTAGAGAAAATGAAAGCACACGTGAAAGACTATGCCGAGGCTGAAGCTGCCGTTGACAATTTACGGGAAATCTTGAAACTAGTCACCGAAAGCGGATGCCCAATCGAAACCGTGGAGCCAGGCTTTGGCAGAGGGCTCGAATACTACACGGGAATGATTTTCGAAGTGTACATACCAGAGTTGGACATAGCCCTAGGCGGCGGAGGACGATATGACAGGCTTATTGAAGTTTTTGGAGGCGAATCAACGCCAGCCTTGGGCGTTGCACATGGTTTGGACCGAATAGCCTTGGCGATGCAAATGCAGAAAACCGCCGTGTCAAAGCGGCGAGAGAAAACCGCTGTGGTGCTTCCCGTGAAGCAAGAACTGAAAGCTGAAGCGCTAAAAATTTCGCAAATGCTTAGGGAAGCGGGCGTGTCGGTGGAGTTTGAGGTTATGGGGCGGAAGATGGCTAAGGCTTTGGAAGACGCTGACAGGCGAAAAGTTGACTTTGCGGTGATAGTTGGCGAAAGAGAACTAAAAGAAGGCGCAGTGGTCGTTCGGGACTTGGCAAAACATGAGCAGACCACAGTAGAAATCAAAAAGTTAGCGGAGAAAATTAGAGGCTAAGATAGACAGAAAAAGTGGTTAAGCCCTGAAAAAGGGGCTTTCGACTGTTTAGAGTCGTCTGATGTACCTGTTGACTTCCCATTCAGTCACTTGCGTTCGGTAGAGATCCCATTCTTTGCGTTTCTCTCGCAGGAAGTTCTCGAAGGCTGTTTCGCCAAGGGTCTCGCGCATTAGTTTGCTGCTTTCCAGTTCCTCCAAAGCCTCTTTCAACGATTCGGGCAGAGAAATTATTCCTCTTTCTTTCCGTTCCTCGTAGCTCATTTCGTAAACGTTTAGCTCCACTGGCTCACCGGGGTCAGTCTTGTTCTTGATGCCGTCCAATCCTGCCGCGAGGAGAACTGCAAACTGGAGATACGGGTTTCCAGACGGGTCAGGACAGCGTATTTCGCATCGGGCTGCGGCTTTTCTTCCTCCGAAGTTGGGCACTCTTATGAGCGGTGACCTGTTCTTGTGCGCCCACGCAAGGTAAACTGGCGCTTCGAAGCCTGGCACTAATCGTTTGTACGAGTTGGGCCAAGAAGCGAGAACTGCGCACATTTCGCGTCCGTGGGCGAGTTGTCCGCCTATGAAGTTCATGGCTGTTTCCGACAGATAGTCTGTCTCTTGGTTGTCAGCGTAGAACATGTTTTGGGTTATGTCAGCGTTCCAGAGGCTTTGGTGTGTGTGCATTCCTGAGCCGTTGATGCCAGCAAATGGTTTCGGCATGTAAGTGGCTAGGTAACCGTTTTGTGCAGCCACGATTTTGGTTATCATCCTCATGGTTATGGTTCTATCAGCAGTAGTAAGGGCTTCATCGTACTTGAAGTCAATTTCGTTCTGTCCCAAGGCTACTTCGTGATGGGATATTTCGATTTCTATGCCGAATTGCTCGGCTGTGTCTGCTATGTCTCGTCGAATTCCTTCGGTGAGGTCGCTAGGGTGAAAATCGAAATAACCAGCCAAATCGATTGGTGTTGGGGCCTCGGAGTCGTTCTCTTTTACTATGAAAAATTCCTGCTCGGGAGCGCAAATGTAACTGAACCCGGCTTTTTTGGCTTTTGCCAGTGCTCTTTCAAGTATGTATCGGGGGTCGCCCTCGAAGCGTTTGTTTTCTGGGGTGTACACGTCGCAGATCAGTCTGCACGAAGATTTCTCTTTTGCTCGCCACGGCAAAACTGCGAAGGTTGTTGGGTCTGGGAATAAGACCATGTCTGATTCTTCGATTGGTCTGTAGCCTGTTATTGATGAACCGTCAAAGGACTGGCCGTTTTCAAAAATGGCTTCGATATTCTTGGAGGATACCGCCAAGTTTTTTATGATGCCGTTGATGTCGGTGAACTGGAGCCTTACGAATTTTACCTCGTATTTTTTTATCTGTTTGACCGCTTGTTCCACGTTTTCTTTCCAAACTGTGTCTTTAAAGTTTTTCATTTTTGTACACCCTCACATTAGTTTCGATGTTTTGGTTTTCATATGTTATGGAAACCACATTCTACATAAACATATATAAAGTTATCGCTTTATTTAATAGATAAATGCGCAGGAAATTCGCATATAACTGAAATAATGTGTGCCATGCTTTATGTGGCGGGCGACAGGAGAAAAAACAGCAGAGCAACTATTTTACAAACGACTAGCCCGCTTGCTTTAGGCTTCTCTGCGTAAAAAGTCGCCAACATCCGAAATGTTCTTAACTGCAACCTCCGTCTTTGCCGCTCCGTCCAAGCGGCAGACTATCTTGCCAAAGCCCAAGCACTCACCAAACTCGTTCAGCACCAACGTATGATCCCCTTTCTTCCGCGAACCGCGTACAGTTAGTATTCCTCTTCGGAAAATGTCTCTGCCGCAAATGAAGAGCCACGCCGCTTTCTTATCAACAACAACTTTGTTAGCTTCGCCCTTTGCCAGCATGGCTAACAAGTTGAAACTCGGAAAGAATTTTCCCTTCTTGGCTTTACCCAAATAAGTTCCTGCATAATAGAAATCTCGCTGGACGTATCCACGCAAATTCTTGTTAATGAGAAAATAGCGTCCACTTTTGTTCAGTATGAAGTCGGGATTTAAAGAAAGCTTGGCACCGCACTGAAACGCAAAATCCCTTATCGCTTTCATCGCTTTCCCACCCGCTTCTTGAGTTTGCAGACGAAAAAGCCCTGAGTTTCGACGGGCCAAATTCGCCTGCAACGCGCCACTGAACTATCCAATTGGCTTCCAAAAACTTCAGTTAATCCTTTTTGGCCGTGGCAGTTGGTCTCTTCGATTTGGAGGTTCAAGTGTTTTATCGCCCAATCCATGTTAACTTCGTTTTCTTCAGGCTCCAGAGAACAGGTTGAGTAAACAATTTCCCCCTCACTGCTTAGGCACGCTGCAGCTTCGGCTAATATTTCTCTTTGCAGTCTCGCGTTGCGCTTCACATCCGCTACCGTTCTTCGCTCAAACCAGTCTCTGTCTGCGGCGAAATTTCCAGAGCATGGCGCATCCACGAGAACCCTATCGAACTTTAATTTTAGCCGAGAAGCCTGCCTTGCGTCAAGATGATAAACCACCGCATTGCTAACGTGGCAACGTTCTAGGTGATTTGACAAAGCAGCCAGCCGCTGTTTTTTAACATCCAAAGCCACTAACACGCCAGTGTTGCCCATCAAATCAGCCAGCTGCACGGTTTTTCCGCCTGGGGCGGCGCAGGCATCAAGCACGGTTCTGTCTTTCAAGTTGGTGAACAGTGTGGCTGGGATTTGGGCTGCAGCTTCCTGAATTGAGTATAACCCCAGCAGGTATTCGGCGGTGGCGCCTACCGAAACTTGGGAGCTGCGAATCCAATAGCCTGTTTCGAGAAAAGGAATTTTCTCAAGCTGAACGCCTGCGGTTTGCAGTCTTTCTTCAAGGTTTTTCCCTTTAGCGTTTGTAGTGTTTATTCTGATGGCTTGTCTGGGTTTAGCGTCTTCGAATTCCCAACCTAATTGCCTATAACGGTCTACAAAAAATTCCTTGCCAGACATCAACCGTAGATAATGTGACGGCGAATAAAAGCTTTTCAAGACACTTTAGACAACCGTCAAACGATAGTTCTAATCTTCAGTTCAATCTGTATTTCATGCTTTATATAAGGGGGCTATAGTCACCGAGAGCACAACAGTTCTCAGAGGGTTGAGCCAATCCTTCTGGCGAAGAATTTTCGGATTTCCTCAGCAAAAACCACCATTAACGCGAGCGAAGCCAAAAACGCCCAATCCCAAATGCCAAGCGCCGTTGTCCCGAAGAACTGCTGCATCAACGGAACATAAATCAAAAAAGACAAAACGGAAAGTTGCGCCACAATGCCCAAAATAATCCACTTGTTGGTTGAAAGACGCGTTTTGAAAATGGACACTTTGCTTGTTCGGCAAGCGAGAACATTGCCCACTTGAGCCACGACTATGCCAGCGAAAGTCATAGTAACGCCTTTTATGTAAACTGGGCTGTCAAAAGGCAGAGGCATTCCAAACTGCCAGCCGCCAGCCATCCACGCGCTTAAGCAGCCGACCATGGCGCCAACGGCTATTATCGCGCCGATGTAAAGAGAACGCAAGAAAACTTTGGTGGTGAACAGTCTCTCCTTGATGCTGCGAGGTGGCTCTTGCATGATTCCTGCTTCTGGTGGTTCACGGCTGAGCGCCAATGAGGGAACCACGTCTATGGCGAGGTCTATGGCTAAAACTTGAACCACAAGCAACGGCAAAGGTATGCCCAACACAGCGTAAAGCACATAGGGAATTAGCTCAGCCCAGTTGTGCGAGAAAACGTACACGATGAACTTTCTTATGTTCTCATAGATGGCACGTCCAGATTCCACCGCTTTAACTATCGACTCAAAACTGTCGTCGAGCAGAATAATGTCAGCCGCTTCACGCGCAACATCAGTCCCAGAAACACCCATAGCCACGCCTACATCCGCCTCCTTCAACGAAGGCGCATCATTAGCGCCGTCTCCTGTGACAGCCACGATTTCGCCGCTTTTCTTTATCACTTCAACAATGCGCAGTTTCTGTTCTGGAGAAACACGAGCAAAAATCACGTTGCCCCCCTTAACCGCGTCCACAATCGCTTCGTCACTCAAAGCTTCCAAGTCTACACCGCGAACGATGTTGCAGCACGTGGAATCCACGAGACCAACTTCATGAGCCACAACTTGCGCTGTTGGACCGTAATCGCCAGTGATTATAACCGTTTTTATACCAGCCTGCTTAGCCTTCGTTACGGCTTCTCTTACCTCGAGCCGTGGTGGGTCAAGCATGGCAGCCAACCCCACGAAAATCATGTCTTTCTCAACTTCTGCGTCTTTCGAATATTCGCTTCTCGGCAGTTTTTTGTACGCAACGGCGATGACGCGTAAGCCTTCGCTGGCAAACTCGCGAATTTTTGCTTCTGCGGACCGCAAGTTTTTGCGTGTAAGCTCTTCAACTCTGTTGTCTACGAGTATTTTGTTGCAGACGGAGAGAATGCTTCTAGGCGCACCTTTCGTGTATATAAGCACCTCACCGTTGAGCTTGTGAACAGTGGTCATTCTTTTCCTTGTAAAATCGAAAGGCACTATGTGGATTATGGGTTTTTCAGCAAGACGATTCTGAACGTTAATTCCGTATTTAAGGGCTGCAACAATCAACGCTCCATCAGTAGGGTCTCCAATTACACCCCAAGAAGCATTTCTGTCCGAAGGCGGCTCAATTTTGGCGCTGTTGCAGAGAGCGGCAATCTCAAGAAACTTCTCGACCGCCACGGCTTCCTGCACTTCTAATGCTTCGCCGTTCAGAGTGAAATCGCCTATGGGATTATAGCCTATGCCTGAAACTTCAATAACGCGGTCTTTAACCCATAATTTCTTAACGGTCATCTCACCCTTCGTGATTGTGCCCGTTTTGTCGGTGCAGATGACGGTGACGCTGCCTAAGGTTTGTACCGCGGACAAGCGTTTGACAAGAACGTTCTGTTTCACCATTTTTAGAACGTTTATGGCCAGAGCGCTTGAGACAGTAACTTGTAACCCTTCGGGAACGCAAGCAACCATGACGCCTATCATGAAGAGAATGCTGCTGAAGAAATCCAGATTCAGCCATATCTTGCTGACCAAGAAAAAGACGCCTCCCACAACAATGGCGATAATAAAATCGTACTTTGCCATCAATCCGATTTCCCTTTGAAGAGGACTTGACTCTTCACGTATTGTCTGAGTCAAGCTGGCTATCTGCCCAAATTGCGTGCCCATGCCCGTGGCGATTACGACGGCTTTTCCTTGACCTCTAGCAACGCTGGTGCTCATGAAAACGAGGTTAGGCGAATCCAGATATGCCTTGTCAACAGTCTTTGCGGGTTTCGCGTTTCTCGGTTGCGGTTCCGATTCCCCTGTTAACGGCACGTTATTCGTCCACAAATCGAAAGCATCAATCAAACGCGCGTCAGCTGGAACACGATCGCCTTCCTCCAAAACTACTATATCGCCAGGAACTATTTCCCTCACTAGTATTTTTTGGAGTTCTCCGTCGCGGACTACTTTGGCGTATTCTGGCATCCAATGCTTCAGGGTTTGCATGGCTTTTTCCGCGCGTGATTCCTGAAATAGGCTGAAGAAAATGTTGAGCAACACAACGCCAAGGATAATTAGGCTTAGTTGCCACAAGCCGCTGATGGCTGAAAGCACACTTGCGAAGAGCAGCAGTATACCGAACAGGTCCTTGAAATGGGTCAGAAACTTATACGATAAAGGTGCGGCTTTCTTTTCAACCAGCGTATTGAAGCCATACCTTTTGAGACGTGCTTTAGCCTCTTCCGTGCTTAATCCGTCAGCTGACGTTTTCAGAGCGTTAAACACCTCGTTGAGACGCATAGAAGCAGCTTTTTCCAAGAAAATCCCGCCAAAACCTCATCGAATCAGGTGAGTTACGGACCCCTACCACAACTATGAAGAAATAGAGACGAAGCTAAGAAAACGCGAACCCTCAAGTCGCTTCTTTGCATGAGAACAGTTTGAAAGCACATTCGTATCCTCAGCGATCATTATCCTCTTTATACAGCAAGGTTACCTTTTTAGGTATTGTTTTTGGCTAAGATAACGAGGGTTGCATTTACACTAATCGGACATAAAGAAGCCTTTTCGGTTCATCAATTTGGCTGCAAAAAGCTTTGGCGCATTTTGAGAGACGATCTGCCGATAGATAAACTAGTTTATTATGGAACGTGAAGTCATCAAATAACTCAAAGTGATTGCCATAAAGTTAATAGGCGACAGTTTTCATTTCCATGTAGCTCATCTCTTAAGAGAGAATTAGAAAATGCTTCGATTAGTACAATATTTCACGCTAAGCGAATGGTTGAATGTTGGTTCGGATAGATTGGAGAATGCTTAGTTATGGCACGGTATAAACAAGTTGAAGACATCGTCAAACTGATGAACACTCCAGAAATCATAAGAAACACCAGCATAATCGCCCACGTAGATCATGGAAAAACCACCCTTTCAGACAGCCTCTTGGCTACCGCAGGCATAATCAGCGAGCAGACAGCCGGCCAGAAACTCTTTCTAGACTCGTGGGAACTTGAACAGAAACGGCAAATGACCGTTTTCGCTTCAAACATCAGCTTAACTCACACTTTCGGAGGAAAAGACTTCCTAATTAACCTCATCGACACGCCTGGACACATAGATTTCAGCGGAGCCGTAACCAGAAGTCTCCGCGCAGTAGACGGCGCCCTTGTCGTTGTGGACGCCGTGGAAGGACCCATGACTCAAACGGAAACCGTGCTGATGCAAGCCCTGCGAGAACGCGTGAAACCAATCCTTTTCATTAACAAGGTTGACAGGCTCATAAAGGAAATCAAGTTAACTCCAGAAGAGGTTCAACGCAAATTCGCGAAAATAATCGTGAGAGTTAACACGCTCATTGAGAAGTACGCGCCACCTGAGCACAAGAAAGACTGGCAAGTCAAAGTTGAAGACGGACGCGTGGCTTTTGGCTCGGCACTTCACAAATGGGGCCTAAACCTTCCCCACATGAAAGCTAAAGGCCTTACATTCAAAGACATTATTGACGCTTACACTGGCGCTCCAGAAGATGTTGGAAAAAAAGTTGAAGAACTAAGCAAGAAAGCACCGCTGTACGAGCCGATTCTGGACATGTTCTGTGAACACCTGCCGAATCCGCTGACGGCTCAACCGTACAGGCAGAGCCAGATTTGGCCAGGCGAAGCCGACAGCCCAACAGGCAAGGGCATGGCGAAGGTTGACCCGAATGGGCCGCTTCTCATGTGCATCACCACTATTGAGGTTGATCCTCACAGCGGAACCGTCGCCATAGGTCGTGTCTTCAGCGGCTCAGTGGAAAAAGGAAAAACCGTCCAGCTCTTAAACAGCCGCCAAAAGGGCACTATACAGCAGGTTTACATGAGCATGGCAACCGACCGAGTGATTGTAGACCGCATTCCAGCAGGAAACATCGCTGCCCTTTCGGGGTTGCCAGCAATCCACGTAGGTGAAACCGTTGCAGAAGAAGGCGTGGAAACACACTCGTTTGAAGGCTTAAAGTACGTGACAGATCCAGTGGTCACCGTTGCCGTGGAGCCGGAGGATATTAAAGACCTTCCGCTTTTCGACAAAGTTATGCATAAGCTAACGACTGAAGACCCTAACTTGCATTTTAAGATGGATAAGGAAAGCGGAGAATTCCTGTTAAGCGGAATGGGCGAACTTCACCTT
>Ga0209636_10001183_pt1 | contig 26164 bp, 23 predicted proteins | sample DeeMarSWOR152_54_FD_187464 | JGI IMG/M metagenome (GOLD analysis project Ga0209636, IMG submission 187464) | Marine sediment microbial communities from White Oak River estuary, North Carolina - WOR-1-52-54 (SPAdes) (version 2) | ecosystem: Environmental > Aquatic > Marine > Intertidal zone >...
ATACTCCCTGCCTGCTGTTGTCATCGGAGCGATGATGACTGTCCGGATCTGCCTGTTCATCTCATCCGGGGAGATAATCAGACAGGGTCGTGTTTTTTTGATTTCATGTCCGAGGGTGGGATCAAGATTGACCAAGCAGACATCGAATCTGCAAATCACCACTTCCATTCCTCTTGTTCCCACTCCGATTCGAGTTCAGTCCCTTCATCGAGCAGCGTATCGTCTCCTCTGAGCCGCATTTTCTTGAACGATTTTTCCCAGTTCGCCCGAGGATTTTCTACCGGACGAATGACGATCGAATCCTTTTTCGCCTCCAAAAGCACTTCATCTTTCATGTTGTACTGCTCGATCAATGATTTGGAAAGGCGGATCCCTTTGGAATTTCCAATCCGGATGATCTTCACTTTTATAGAATTCATAGTAAACTGAAGTAATTATAAAGTAATTATTCTTCATTTTCAAGGATTTTCTTCTTCATTCGAATTTCGAGTCGGATACTATAGTAGACGCATCTGATGCCGAAAATTCTCAGGTCTAATTTTCCTCAAACATGTGTTTATTGTTTAAATAGATGGAATTTCCAGAAGTCTATGGTCTTTTTTATTATTTCTCGGGACTGATCATTATCATCATAGGCATCAAATCCATGTTGGCCCTTCTGATAATTTATGAAATTTATCTGAAGATTCTGGCTAACGGCCTTTGAGACAAAATGCTCAATCGTGCTATTCAGATGCGGGACATTGTCTAGATCCGCTCTCACGATAAGTAGCGGCAAATCATCTCTTAATTTTAATTCGGCATTTAATTCAGGTGTTGAAAATCCCATTTTCTCTGAAAGTGATTCAATTTCCGGAATATATTCCGTGTCTGTCATTAAGAAAAATCCATAGTAAAAAGCCGCACAGCGAAAATATTTCTTTGTTTCATCCATGCAGCTAACAAGTGCCGTTGGAACGTTGGCTGAGCAGGAATAGATACCTATTCGATTTCTATCGATACAAAATTCATCTGCACGATCTTGGAGAAACTGCAACAAAATATTTAAATCCTTTTCAGGTGAATTTGTTTCATAGATAAGGGCTGCCATTCCCGATGCAGCAATCAGTCTTCCCCACGATTGAGGCCAACTCCAGTCTTTAAGACGGCAGCCAACTAGCTTTTTCGCTGCTTCATTGCTATAGCCAAAAACGTCCAAAACAGCCGGGAGATTCGATTCAAACTCGAATCCAGGTGGATAGTACATATCTACAGTAAGACTGATTCCTTGCTCAACGTAGTATTCTATATCTTTTTTAATGATCACATTTTCCATTCCAGAAACTTTATAAACTACAGATGGCGTTGTATTTTCCTCAGCGTTTGTATTGGTTTGCATATCCCGATTATGCTTAGTACATCCAATAGTCAAAATGGTTATACAAAGACTCAAAGAAATGTTTCTTAGCTGATGATTCATTTTTTTAACTCCTTGATTGATATTTCCAGATTAGGTTATTTGAATCATATTATTGGATATGTATGTATTCAAAAATCAGCTATCAAAATAAGGAAAACATGGCATGAAATGTATATATTTAGCGACATCAGAAATTGTGACCATATTGTGACCATTTTAGAAATACCTTCCCATACCTAAGTATACCTACAGATATCTATACTAAATTCTGTAAGCTGCTGATAAGACTGGCTATTACTTTGTTTTCAAGAGGTTAGCGAATTGGCTTACATCTGATTCGAAGTCCACCGCTCTGTATTTATACGGATTCATCCCTCCTGGTCGCTAAATTGGACAAAAATCGTGTTACTACGGCTAAAAATGAAAGAGTTATATAAAAATGCTAAAATAAATGAAACATAAAAAGGGAGGATATTTATTTTTGTTCGAGTACGGACATTAACTGTTAATAAATGATACATGTATGTATCATAGTTTTAGATGATCCCAGGAGGTAATATTGGCATGTTTATTGCCATTAATATTTTATAGAGCATGATCATGTTCAAAAACTATTTGAAAATCGCATTCAGGAATATCAGGAAGTACAAAGGTTATTCGTTTATCAATATTGCGAGTCTGGCTATCGGAATTGCATGCTGTATGCTTATTATTTTCCATGTCGGTTTTGAGCTGAGCTATGATAACTATCACAAAGACGCAGACAGAATATACAGAATCGGGCTGGATAGAAACTTACCCGGGGAGAAGAATATCTGTGCCATGGTCGGTTATCCTCTTGCGGCCCATTTGAAAAAGAATTTACCCCAGGTTGAATATGCAGGAAGAATACAGCGTCGGAATGTGCTTATTAAAAAAGAAGATAAGGTTTTTTATGAAAATAACTTTTTCTACGCAGACAATGATATATTCAACATTTTCACCATTCCATTTATCAGGGGAAATGCGGAGCAGGCGCTCATAAATCCGGGAACGATTGTCATTTCCCAGAGTATGGCGAATAAATATTTCGGTGAGGAAGATCCTCTTGGAAGAATGCTAACCGTTGATTCAAATGACTTTCAGATTACGGGAATAGTTAAAGACCCTCCTTCAAATACTCATTTCAAATACAGCTTCATCACATCACTGAATGATTCATCACTTCCGGAAAGGATAAGAAACAGCTGGACCGCTTCAATGGTATATACATATCTCAAACTTGTACCGAATACTAACAATAGTGACTTTGCCCGGATGATGAATAAAGTATTGGAAGGCCATATTGACAGCGAAACACTTAACTTTTTTCTCCAGCCGGTAAAGGATATTCATCTTCACTCCCATTTACTCGCTGAGTTAGAACCACCAGGTAATCCGTTCTATCTTTATATTTTTTCCACAATAGCGGTACTCATCCTCATGATAGCAAGTATTAATTTTATAAACCTTTCTACTGCCCGCTCTGCCAACAGAGCAAAAGAGATAGGAATACGTAAAGTTGTGGGAGCTGTCAGAAATCAGCTCATAAACCAGTTTATCGGTGAATCATTATTTACAACAATTTTATCTGTAATAACGGCTTTTCTTATAGTTGACCTTTCATTACCGTTTTTTAACAGACTGGTTGATATTCAATTCACAGTCAGTGATTTCTTCAAGCTCGAGATTTTTATTTCATTGATATGTATCATATTGTTCTCGGGAATAATAGCGGGAAGCTATCCGGCAATCTTCCTTTCTGCTTTTAAACCGGCCCTTATTCTCAAAGGAAAATTGCGCTTGGGAACGAAAAGGAGTACTTTACGAAAAATTATGGTCATCGGGCAATTTACTATCTCGATAATCTTAGTCATAAGCACAATTGCTAGTTATAAACAACTTCGTTTTATGAAAAATGAAAAGCTCGGTTTTTCAAAAGAACAAAAGCTGATTATTCCGGTCCAGAGGGGTGCAGATATATCGGAAAACTATGAGACTGTTAAAAGTGAATTTTTAAAACATTTCCGGATTACAGGAGCAACGGTTTCGGGCGGTATACCCGGAAGGATACAGACTTCAGAAACCTATAGACTTTTCAATGAAACAGAAGATAAAGGTCAGCAAATGAAAACTTTGTTTGTTGACAGAGACTTTATTCCGGAATATGGCATTGAACTTGCTGCCGGCAGATTATTCTTTAAAGAAACAAATTCGCTCAGAGAAACAGAATTTCTGATAAACGAAACGGCTGTGAGAGCATTGGGATTGCATTCTCCGCAAGATGCAATAGGGAAACGGTTGGTAGGTTGGGAAGGAGGTAAAATAGTGGGTGTTGTGAAAGATTTTCATTTTCAGGGACTTCAGCAGGAAATAAGACCCCTCGTAGTAACGAACTTCACCTGGATGTTTTCATTTATTACACTAACTCTTTCGACGGAAGAGATTTCTCGAACGCTGTCTTTTGCCCAGGACAAATGGAAGGAACTGTTTCCCGGAATACCCTATGAATATTATTTCCTCGATGAGGATTTTAACCGCCTTTACCGCTCCGAAGAAAAAACAGGTACATTAATAGGAGTTTTTACCTTAATAGGAGTCCTTGTCGCCTGTTTCGGTTTATTTGGTTTAGCATCCTTTATGGCGGAGCAGCGGACAAAGGAAATTGCTATCAGAAAAGTGCACGGAGCGAGAGTGCGGGATACTGTTTCTCTCCTGATAAAGGATTTTATTAGATGGATTTTGATCTCAAATATAATTGCTTGGCCCATAGCATATTTTATAGTGAATAGATGGCTGCAGAACTTTTTCTACCGAGTGAACTTGGGGATAGGAATTTTTATCTTCACCGGTTTTATTGTACTTGCCATTGCCCTTTTGACTATCAGCTATCAGGTTATTAAAACCGCCACAACCAATCCAGTTGACTACCTGCGGTATGAATAATAATCATTAAAATGGTTTATGTAGGTTGATATCAATCGAGAGGATTTGCATATCTTCGGGGCGGAATCTATAACTGTCGGGGCAGCTTGAAGCATCACAGAGGACCAAGAGAAGATTTTCCAGAGTGGGGTCGATGAGATCTGTTTTAGAGAAGAGCGAAGTCCCTAAGGTGCGATATATTTTATCCGGGAGCAAAAGAGTGACCGATTGAGAAAAACAACAACTATTCTTCGTCTATAATATGAATTGAAAATTAGATTCAGTGGTTTACTTTTAAGTTTAAACAAAAATATGCTTGACGTATTACGTTTAGCGTAATATTATATACCATATGCTATATGATCAAATCATTTGCCTGCCGAGATACTGAAAAACTATTCAACGATGAACAAGTTTGTCGCTTTCAGTCGTTTGAACGGCAGGCAAGAAAAAGGCTTATGGTTCTTCATGCTGCTCCAAGTCTCAAGGCGCTAATGCTTAATCCGGGGAATAAATTTCATGCTTTAAAGGGAGATCGAAAAGGACAATACGTCATTCGCATAAACAATCAGTGGAGAGTTTGTTTTGAGTGGCATGAAGGCAATGCATACAATGTGCAAATAATTGATTATCACTGAGGTGCTATGATGAGTAGGAAAAAACTACTTGATCCTATTAAGCCAGGTGAAATCCTGCTTGAGGATTTTATGGAACCCTTGAACATCAGTATAAATCAGCTTTCAAGAGACCTTGCTGTTCCTCCGAACAGAATAAGTGAGATTGTGAATGGAAAACGAGCCATAACAGCTGATACCGCTTTAAGATTACAACGATATTTTCAGGTTGAAGCGCAATTTTGGCTTAATTTGCAGTCTGAATATGACCTAAGAATCATGAAACGAAAAGTATGGGATGACATTCAACGACGAATAATTCCCTTACAGAATCCTCGATAAAAGCATCTTCATGACTGTCGTATCCATTCCAGGCCGTAGGGTGTTCGGAGACATGATGTGTGAGTTTTTTATGTGGTGGGGACCTTGTTTATATTTCGTTTTTTTGTTTGACAGCTTCCCAGAATTGCCTAGGGGATAAAATCTTAGAAGAGCTGAATTTTTTTATCGCAAGTAACTCCTTATCTCCTGTGATGAGATAGGCTGCCTCTGATTTCTGAGCCAAAGCCAATATCCTTGCGTCATCGGGATCTTCACATACATCTTGGGGAATAGCATCAACTTCGATTGTTCTAGCATTCTCACTCAAGAATTCAGTTATTTCTCTTACCAGGGTGTGAGGGAGTGTAAGCTTTTTGAAAAGGTTTGTTTTAACTTCCTCTATCAAAAATGAGCTGATAACGATTTCAAAACGATCTATACAGAGTTCAAAAACAGCATGGCACAATCCCCTGGCAGCGAATGAAGCGATGATGACATTAGTATCGAGGACAACTTTCATGAGATCACATCGAAAACATCCTCATCCGTTAGTATTCCCTGAGACTCAGCAAAAGGGAGAACTTTGTTCCGAAGCCTACGGAATTTGTAGATGGAAATGTATCTCTGGAGGCTTTCTCTCACTAAGTCACTCATCGGTTTCGACTCCTCTTGACTTATTTTTTGCAATTCTTTGCGAAGATCATCGGGCAAGCGAATTGTTAAAGTCTGTCTCATTTTGAATCCTCCGTGTTACATTGTAACACGTTAGAACCGATGATTCAATTGATATTGCAGCTAAAGATATTCTTCCCTACACTCCTATAGACGTCAGGGAGTTCTGAAGTTCTCAGTATGAAGTTGCATTTTTGCGATGAATAATTTCAAGATTCATTATGTGGTGTATGTCGTCGAATGATTCGGACACACCCTTAAGCGACGATTTTGCTTCCTCATGTTACTCCTAACTTAAGCCTCCTATCAAGTCATTTACTAAAAATGAACGATATATTTCCCTCCTCTGAAGCATAGTCTCTGCTTTTGTTCTTAGCCTTTGCTCTAGGATTTCTCTGTCCCTTCCAAAGAAGCGGTCACTGGGAGTGACGTTGTCGATAGCCTCATGGTATCGCTCGTTGTTGTAATGATCAACCCATTCGGAGATACGAGCTTCCAGTTCTGCTGGTGAATAATAATTATCCAGCAGGATGAGGTTTTTCATGGATCTGTGGTAGCGTTCGATCTTCCCTTGAGTCATAGGATGATAGGTCCTTGTCCGGATGTGTTTCATATCATATTGGCTCAAATAGTTTTTTAACTCCATCGAGATAAAACAGGAGCCATTATCTGAGAGCAACCTGGGACGATGGTAAACATGAACATGTTTAATCCCAGTTTTGGCAATCGCGAGCTCCAAAACCTTTTTCACATCCTCAGCTTTCATGGATTTGCACAGATTCCAGGCGATAATGTATCGGGAATAATCATCCAGCACCGTCAACAGATAATACCATCCCCAGTCGATGACCTTTAGATATGTAAAATCCGTCTGCCAGAGTTCATTGACACGGCGCGTAGGATGTTCGAATTGATCTTTGGCTGAGATTACAGTGTAAACAGGCGATGTGACAAGATCATGAGCCTTGAGGATACGGTAAACACTGGATTCCGAGATAAAATAGCCCTCTTTGTCCGTGATATGGAAGGCAACCTCACGGCAGGACTTTTCAGGATATTCCCGGGCTATCTCCACCACTCTCTGTTTTTCCCACTCAGGAATGGCATTCCAGAACTGGAGGGGAGTCCGATGCTTGGGAGCCAGCCCTTCATAGCCATGCTTCTGATACCGCTTATACCATTCATAGAATGTGCTGCGGCTGATATCGATCTGCTTTAGAGTTTTTCTCACACTGAGGTTCGAGTCTTCGACCATTCGGATGATCTCCATTTTTTCAGGTTGCGAGTACTTCATATAGCGGTTTGTCCTTATTCCAAACCCTTCAAGGTTTTTTTTAACTTCCGATTCCTAAGAGAAACCTCAGCCACCAGCTGCTTTAACTCCTCGTTCTCTGTCCTAAGCTCAGCAACTTCCTCAGAACCGGCTTCCCTGACTGTGTCACCTGTTAACCGCTGTTTGCCGGCCTCAAGAAACGCTTTGCTCCATTTGTAGTAGATACCAGGATGGATTCCTTCCTTTCGGCAAAGATCCGTGATGCTCCGCTCGCCTCTTAGTCCCTCTAAAACGATTCGGATCTTCTCTTCTGCCGAATACTTGCGGCGGGTTTTTCGCTTGATCTCCCTTACAATGGAATCAGGCGATGGCTTCTTCTTGGTACTCATTCATTTCTCCTTGCGTGATTTTATTATACGCAAACCATCGCTTAAGAAATATCATGAGTGGTCCGAATTTAGCTGAAACGAAACAATGATAATTCAAAGAAATTATTGACAAATGGTTCCATATATGGTATCAATTATATGAAGTATTAGGATAAAGGCTTATTGAACAAAAAATGTTATGGCTTGTTTGGGAAAGCAAAAGAAAATCCTAAAGGCCTTAGATTCTCTGATCTGAAGACATTATGTGAATGCATTGGGATGAGATGTGACAGAATCAAGGGATCGCATTTCATCTATAGAATGGATGATCCGTTTTTTCTCATATCGATTCAAAAAATGAAAGATGGAATGGCAAAGCCATATCAGGTCAGGCAGTTGTTGTGTTTTATAGAGGATAATAATCTGGACATTTTGGAGTGAGTCATGAACAAGCATGCGATTTCCATCAAATGGAGTGATGAAGATAACAGTTTTGTTGCGACAATCCCAGGAATAAAAGCCCTCAGCGCTTTTGGAGCAACACGTGAGGAAGCATTATCTGAATTGCATACCGCAGCGGAAGCTTATTTTGAAGCTTTAGAAGCTGCTGGAAAGCCATTGCCTTTACCTGAGAAAGTTACTCCATACAGCGGACAACTCCGTCTTCGAATGCCAAAAGGTCTTCATGCTGCACTCTCCAACGAGGCAGAGGATGAAAACATTTCTCTCAATACCTATATCGTTACTCTTTTATCAGAAAGACGTATTGAAAAAAAATTGCTGAATAGGATCGAGGCTTTAGAAAAAATTCCCATCTTCGATAGCAGATCACAGACAACATATAAAGTTGAAGAGAAAGAAAAGAAGTATAGAAGCAAAAAGCGAAAAAAATAGTATGAACCGCTTATGGTTGGTTGATAGGAATTTCGTTTTCTGATGCGCTGGCCCTAAGAATTGCGTTTTTGACTGTAAGCTGTCAATCGGCTAAAGCTGCCACGGCCAACTCGGTGGATTCGCTGCGGTACGAATGATGGATTTGTTACCGTATCACTTGCGCCAGAAATAAGTGACCTTTAGCATCAATGTCCGGTTGACGATTTCGTTATTGCCAGGTCCGATCAGGCGTGCATCATTGTAGACCACATAGAGATTGCAGGCCGGTGAATATATCCATCGCAGCAGAATGTCGCTGACGATCCTCTCCCTTCCTGCATTGTAGTATTTATCGTCGTTCCACTGTATGTAGGCTTTCAAATACAGGTCTGTGGAAAAAAAGTAAAACATGCGAAGTCCTAACGTATTCGTGTGAAAACTTCCTTCAGGAAGGTGGATGTAGTTATGCCTGTAGTTCAGCTCCATCCTTAGCCGTCGGATGCGAGTGATGGTGCTGTCAAGACCAAAGCTCATCTGGTGTCCGGTATAATAACTTCCATAATCAATATCGATCCCGCCGGCAATCGCACGGCTTTTATCGCTCTCTGCACTTAAAGAATACATGAAGCCTGTGTATGTTCCTTCAGGGATGAGGAAACCTTCACGGACTTCCCAGTCATAGTCGATAAACTCACTCTCCCGCTGAATATTTATGCCGAAGCGTGAGCTGTTTTGGAACTCGATGGAAAATGAAGCCTGTATCTCATTGTCCAACATCCTGTTATCATGGTCAGAACGGTAGCTGCCCTGCAGTTGATATCCAAACTGCCGGATGACCGACGATCCTTTGGGTCTCGGAGAGTATTCAATAGAGGCATTGCTCAAACGAAAATCCGTACGGCGGATAAACCCCATTTCCGGATTGAAACGGGCTCCTATATCCAGGTGAGATGCAGAGGCCCTCCAAAGATCGCTGTTGTAATCCAGGCTGAGTTTGCCCGCCATGTTTTGCTTGTTTTCTTCAGGCCCGAATGTCGCTGCGAGATATCCCGTAACAGTGAAGTAACGACTTAGAGGAATGTGACCGTCTAGCCCCAGGGAGCGGTTAAAGTCCGGGGAATGTAAATCTTCCTTGTTCAGGAACATCATTCCTATGGTGGCCCGCTGGAGAATATCGCGCCGGACGCGAACCACAGTAAAGTTTACCGCATTGACCTTAGTTGTTAAACCTTCTTCTCGATAGGTGACATCATCCGTCAGTATATTCATCATTCCGACTTGATACTTGCCTACCTTTCCGACCATTTTAGCGCCGCCGAGTATCCGTGCCTCATGACCATCCACAAGTCCAAGCCGGCGGCTGTAAAAAAGATCCATATCTGATCCTCCTCCATGCCAGCGGAAACCCCCGCTCCCGCCGAACGAGAAGATTTCAGCGCCCTCCAGAAAAAATTCTCGTTTTTCTGGATAATAAAGGGAGAAACGCGTCAGATTGACCTGTTCCTGGTCTGCCTCCACCTGAGCAAAATCTGTGTTTAATGTGAGGTCTAAAGCCAGGTTGGCTGTGAGTGCAACTTCTGCGTCCAACCCGATATCGCTCAGACGATCCGTGGCGAAATTGGTGTTTAAATCGTTTTCCATGCCTCCCAGGAAGTAGGGCATCAGTTCCAGATTGCCTCCCATTTTTGCCTCGGCTATGCCGTGAAGCGACCCAGCCTCGGAGAGACGAAATATCCCTGCTCCTCTTCCAAAATCACGCGGGATGAGCTGCCAGTAGACATGCTCATTCTTCCTGCGAATCATCCGTGCGCAGTTGAAACCCCATTCAGATGAGCCCTCCTCTGCGAACTTCAGGGTTTTCCAGGGGATAGCTATCTCTAAAAACCAGCCTTCCTCGGTGATTTTTGCTTTGCACAACCAGACACCGTCCCAGGCTGGGTTGTAGTCCCGGCCCTCGTTAGCCATGAGCGCTTCGCGCTTAACTCCGTGGGGATTTGTTATGAAATAGTAAGCGTTTCGGTGGTCGTGATAGGTATCCAGCACCATCTCAAAATAGTCATCATCATCGACAATGGCATCGCGCCGCATTTCTCTGGCGATAATCTTGTCCGGCTCGGAATCATAGCACTTGACGCCAATGTAAAGATTCTTCTCATCATAGAGAAATCCGACTTCGGTTTTTTCGGATGCTGGCGTCCCATCTTCTGGCTCGCGCTGGGTGAACTGCCCTTGAAAGTGGGCGTTTTGCCAGGCTGGATCGTTTAATAACCCGTCGACTTTCAATGGGGTTTCTGTTCGAACGGCAGTGATGGACCGTTTGCCGTCCACATCGCGAGCCCAGACTCTTCCGGCAAGCAAAACGAGACATAAGATAAGAAGCGATTGGTTGAAGACATTCCGAAAAAACATGATTCAGCTTCTGGAATATGAACCAAAGATGATACCACAATATCCAGCCTTTGGAAACGTTGAAGACCAAGGGATTTGAGACATGTGCCCTTTCGGCTAATATCCGAGCTTTAGAACTTTATATGAGACAATGGATGGAAATCTTTCGTTTATATAAGAGGTGAGTAGAAGAACTAAGGGCGTTTTTTCCTTGACAAACGGAAACACGTACATTATCATGTACATAGCATGAGATCAAAAACATACACCGAGGTCAGAGAAAAGCTTTCTGATATCATCGAGAAAGTCTGCGAAGACCATGATCCTTTGATCATCACCAAGCGCCGGGATAAAGCGGTTGTCATGATTTCGCTGGAAGACTATGAATCCATGGAGGAAACGGCTTATCTTCTCAAGAGCCCGCGCAATGTTCAACGGTTGTTGGAATCGATCAAGGAACTGGAGGAAGGCAGGGGAATAGGAAGGGATCTTATTGAGTGAAAATCATTTTTTCAACTCATTCATGGGAAGACTACCTCTTTTGGCAACGAACAGATAAGCGTGTTCTCAAAAGAATAAATGATCTCATCAAAGATATTTGCAGAACACCTTATAAGGGAAAAGGAAAACCTGAGCCTCTTAGGCATGCCCTCCTTGGTTATTGGTCCAGACGAATAAACGAAGAACACCGGCTCGTCTATAAGGTCATAGAAGATTCTCTTTTCATCGTCCAGCTCCGGTATCATTATTGACAACTGTCAACTTTAGGGTTGGCCAGTCCACTTTTTCCCTCCATGTTGACGTCAATCAGACTGTAGAACTTTGCTTTCCGTATTCCCATAGTGAACAACTGTTTTTTAAGTAAGTTGCAGGCTTTTTATGCGTCAAAGAAAGGCTCGAAATCTCTTCCCTGAGGATTTTAAGTCCCTTGTGTCTAATAAATAGACTCCATCAAAAATTCCGCGTGAATGCATCAGGGGTGAAGTCGTGTCGTATTTTGCCAATTTAAAAAGCTTTCTGGCTAAAATATTGTTGCGTAAACTGGATATGCCGAGTAGCAGTTATAGTGATATAGTGCCCTTATTCTATTGATGGGTATGAATCACATCTCTACTCATCTCAATTACTCTTCAGCTCAGCTAGCCTCTCCTTGGCATCTTCTATCTCAGCTAACCCAGTGTCAGCATCCTTGTGAACTTCTTCTGGAAAAAAATCGTATGAATCAATGGAAGAAAAAATGCTGAAAAACTATATTAAAATAGCCTTCAGGAATCTTATTCGGCACAAGGGTTACACTTTCATCAATATCTTCGGTCTTGCCACGGGCATAATCTGTTGCCTTCTCATCTTGGTTTATGTACAGGATGAATTAAGCTATGACAAATATCACGAAAAGGCAGATCAGATCTATAGGATCATCAATGCCGGTGTCATCCGCGGAAATCAGATCGAGATGCCTTTAGTTTCCGGCCCCTGGGGACCGGCAATGGTTGAAGAATTTCCTGAAGTCCTTAAGGCTGTGCGAATAAAACCTCCTGATTCAAGGTGGGTGATTGAGCATGGTGATAGAAAATTTCCCGAAAAGGGATTGTATTTTGCAGACCCATCATTTTTCGAGATCTTTCGTGTCGACATGGTTGCGGGTGATCCTGAAACTGCTCTTGCTGCGCCTTATTCTATGGTGTTGACCGAAGAAATGGCTGAAAAATATTTTGGCAAAGAAGACCCAATGGGCAAGATTATAATTGGTGATAATTGGATGAATTTCAATATCACAGGCATAATGAAAAAACATCTTCCTTCAACTCATATGGACTATGATTTCCTTGTTAATTTTGAAACTCTAGATAGAGCAATAGAACCTGTTAATAAGCAACTTTTATACGGCGATCTCTCCAGGAACTGGCAGAATTTCCGAGTTTATACATATCTTCTGCTCGATGCAAATGCTGACCCTGAAGCCGTTGAAGCCAAAATGCGTACACTTCTTGAAGAACGTCTAGGAAGAATGCTAAGAACCGCTGGAGTAGAACTGAATCCTTATCTCCAGAAATTAACAGACATTCATCTCAAGTCAAACCTTGAAGGAGAGATAGGACCAACCGGTGATGAAAGTTATATTTATATCTTTTCTGCCGTGGCTATTTTTATACTCTTGATCGCATGTATCAATTTTATGAATCTTTCCACGGCTCGTTCTGAAAACAGGGCCAAAGAGGTCGGGATACGAAAAGTTGTTGGTGCCGATCGAGTCCGGTTGATTAAACAGTTTTTGGGAGAATCCATGACGTTCACTTTTGTTGCCTCTATCATTGCTGGAATTGCTGTCTTATTCTTACTCAATCCTTTTAATGCCATTGCGGAAAAAAACATATCCGCTTCAAGTTTAATAAGTGTGCAAACGGTTTTATTTTTGATTGCTTTGGCCATTTTAGTCGGCGCTTTATCCGGCAGTTATCCGGCTTTTATTTTATCTGCATTCAGACCAACTGAAGTATTAAGCGGTAAAAAACATAAAGGTGTTTCAGGCGGTTTATTGAGAAAGGTCCTTGTCGTGGTACAATTCTCCATTTCTGTGTTTCTGATAATAGGCCTTACCGTCATATATGGCCAGATGAGATACATGAAGAACAGGCCTCTAGGTTACAATAAGGAAAACATTTTGGCCGTTCCGCTTTCCGATCCTGCTCCAAGATCGACCTATGAATCCTACAAAACCACACTTCTTTCAAACAGCAATATCACGAGTGTCTCTGCCGCCTCGACAATACCTGGAGGATTGTTCGGGATAGCATTGCTGAGGCCGGTTGGACGTCCGATGAATGAAAATTTGACCGTCCAGATGATAGCTGTCGATTATGATTTTATCGAGACATTTGGCATAGAGCTTCACGAAGGCAGGGATTTTTCAAGAGAATTTACAACTGACATGAACAGGGCCCTGCTGCTGAATGAAGAGGCAGTTAAGCAATTTGGTTTTGATTCGGGTCTTGATAAAAGACTTTCACCCGGAGGGCAGGTTGTTCTTCCAGTGATCGGTGTATTAAAAGACTATTACTTTAAATCACTCCATCAAAAGATCGAACCTTTTGTGATGTCCTTATCCACTGAACAGGCTTTTAATTGGGTGTTCATTAGAACAGCTAGTGAAAGCATGTCTAGGATAGTGCAGTTCGCGGAACAAGAGTGGAGGAGAATAAACCCCGGACATCCTTTTGAATATACTTTTGTGGATAGGAATATTGCCATGCTGTATCAGTCTGAAATGAAATTAAGGCGACTGTTCAGCATTTTTACCGCGATTGCAATATATATCGCATGCCTTGGTCTTTTTGGCCTGGCATCTTTTACTGTGGTGCAAAGGACAAAGGAGATCGGCATGAGAAAAGTTCTCGGCGCATCTCTGGGGAGTGTTGTTCTAATTTTAACGAAAGAATATGTCAAATGGGTTGTTCTCGCGAATGTTTTTGCCTGGCCTCTTGCTTACTACTTTATGCGGAAGTGGCTTGAAGGATTTGCATACCACACAAGTCTAAATATTTTGGCTTTTTTTGCATCGGGCATACTGGCAATGATTATTGCGCTTTTAGCGGTGAGTTTTCAGACATTCAAAGCTGCCACGGCCAATCCAGTCGATTCGCTGCGGTATGAATAGAACGATTACAAAAAGGATTCATTCACAAATTCAAGACCTCGGATCTGGCAGCGGCTCAACCAGAAGCTTTATTCCCTCAATAATCTCTTTAGTCCTTTTAGAAGATAAAGAACCGATTTTGTCTTTTAAATCTGACTTGTTGACCGTCACAACCTGAGAAATGTTGACCACACTTTTTTTTGCCAGATTGGCCTCTCCTTTGTTTAAGGTGACATTTCCCGGAGCTCGGGCACGTTTCAGATTTGTTGTCAAGGCACAGACAACCACAGTGTTTATGCGGCTCGCATTAAAAACGTCATTTTGTATTACTACATGGGGATGACGATAGCCGGGCTCTGAGCCCTTGGGAGAGCCCAAATTCACCCAAAAAATATCGCCTTGTCTGATTATCACGGTTTATTCTTTTCGAGTACCTTGCGTTCATAATATTCTATGGTTTTTGCCCGGAGAAGCTTTTCCTCAGGAGTTACTTCATCCGCATAGACTGAATTTAAAGCTTCAAGCAGTTTATGAGCTTTCATTTTTTTTAAATATTCCTCGACGGCAGCACAAAAAATCTGACTTCTTGACGTTTTGTTTTCTTGGGCAAGTTTGTTCACTTCTTCGAAGATATGATCAGGTATAGAAATTGCAATTTTCATACAATTAGTATGACTATTATTTATACCATTGTCAATACCCTTATTCATTATATTAAACACAAAAAACACTTAACAAGTTCACCCTAAGTTATTATTATATAAGAAAATAGAGGGTGATAATGGAACAAAAAATGAAACAAACAATGGGTGTTTATTTAGTTAAATACTGTCTAATCTTGATTTGAATTTTTTACAGGTGTATCACGATAATTCCTTAGTACCCTGTTTCTATCTTCGTTTTCTTTCTGCCCTTTGTAATAAATTTCTGCCAACTCTATTACATCTTCTTGCTCAAAATATGCGTAAATGATCCTTATTCCACTAGCAACTCCTTTTCCTTTAAGTGATCTACAAGCAAATTTATTTGCTTTGAATATTTTTGGATAACTAATTCCCAAATCTGAGATTGAAAAAATTCCTCTATTATCTATTCGAAGTTTGTGATAGAGATTCAAATGATTCTGAATAAAAGTTTCTAAATCTTCTTCGAGAGTTCTAAATTTTTTTGGAAGTTTTTTTAAATCTTTTTCGAATGCATATGTAATAATATCTGTCAAGTACATGTTAGATAATAATACAATATTCCACAGTTGTCATTGCCATTCTAAAAGTGCTTTTTATTGATGCCACAATTATTCGTGTGATAAGTTAATTCCGTGATATAAATTGGAATTTCTGTATCTGTTCGGATATGAACGCTTGGTATCCTATATCGGACACTAAAATCTCCTTTTTTCCTAACTCTTCCTGGCTTTCTTTCCAGCATTCCGATATGGCATGAAATTTGCTCATTTACAGACTGAAAATCAATTTATCTTTTAGAATGTTCGGAAACAGGATTCATCATGTTTAAAAATTACATCCAAACAGCCTTCAGAAACATCAAGAGATACAAAGGCTATTCCTTCCTCAATATAGCTGGCCTGACCGTGGGGATGGCTTGCTTCATCCTCATCTTCCTCTGGGTCTATGACGAACTGAACTATGATACCTTCCACACCCACAGCAGCCAGCTCTACCGCATCATTCTCAAGAAAGCCGACGATCCAGGTGACGTGGGGATGCCCAGCGCTCCCTATATTCTACCCAAGATCCTCAAGGAAGAGTTCCCTGAGATTGTTGAGGTCACCCGGGTCAGGACCCGTGCCTACCCCAGCGCTCTCCGCTTTGGCGATACCGCTTTCTATGAGCAGCGGTTCTTCTTCACAGATCCCTCCTTTTTCTCGATGTTCTCCTATTATTTTAGCGCTGGGAATCCGGAGACGGCCTTGAGTCATCCAAATTCTGTGGTGGTGACAGCAGAGGCGGCGAAGAAATATTTTGGCGACGAAGATCCCGTGGGCAAGATCATCCAATGGAATAATACACAAGATCTCGAGGTGACCGGTGTTATAGAAAAGATCCCTTACAATTCGCACCTCCAGTTTGACTTCATGGCTTCACTCCAGCTTTATGACAGTGAGCGTCTCTCTTCCTGGTGGCGCGAGGCTGTAGCTTATGTTCAGCTTCAGGAAGGTGTATCTGTTGAGGAGGTCAACCGCAAGATCGCCGGCATTATTCAGAGATACCATCCCGAAGATGAGTACATCATCACTCTTCAGCCTGTTAGAGAGGCCCACTTGAACATCATGCAGGGTGGCCGTAGTGACAGGAGAATTGTTCTTATTTTTGCCGTGATCGCGGTCTTGATCCTGGCCATCGCCTGCGTCAACTATATGAATATCACGACGGCCCGCTCCAGTGTCCGGGCTCGGGAAGTGGGAATGCGTAAAGTGGTCGGCGCTAGACGGTCGGATATTGTCAAGCAATTCCTGGGAGAATCCGTGTTTCTCTCATTGATATCATTCTGTCTGGCAATTTTTCTGGTCGATCTCTTCCTTCCGGTGTTCAACAGACTTCAAGGGAAAGAGATGTCTCTTCTAGGTTCCGGAAATATCTTCATTTACCTTTCACTTGTTTGCGTTGTTGTTGTCACCGGTTTTGTTGCGGGCAGTTATCCGGCGTTTTTTCTCTCTGCCTTTCAACCTATCAGGGTCTTGAAGATGGATGTCGGTGGGGGGACGAAGGGGAGGAGAGGATCTGCTCTGCGGACAGTTCTGGTTATCAGCCAATTTTCTGTGTCGGTGCTGCTGATCATTATGACTGTGGTTGCCTCAAAGCAGATGCGATTCATCCGGAATGCGGATCTCGGTTTCTCGCGGGAGCAGATCATGCACATTCTGGTAAACGACGAGTTAAGAGATGCCCATAAGGTCTTCAAGGAGAGACTGCTGCAGGATCAGAGGGTCCTCAATGTGACTTTTGCCTCGGCACCACCGCATTTACTGTTTAATGTCAATGATTTCGAGTGGGAGGGCATGGAGGCGGATAGAGAAGTGGAGTTGAATTTTTTGTATGTCGACCATGATTATGCGGAGACATTTGGATTGGAAATTGTGGCGGGGAGGGATTTTTCGGAGGAATACGTGACGGATGAAGATGAAGCATATGTGGTCAATGAGTCGGCCGTACGTTTTATGGGGATGAAGGATGCGGAATATGCTGTGGGGAAGCGAGTAGCTCTGGCTGGGAGAGAAGGAAAGATTATAGGCGTGGTAAAGGATTTCAACCACAAGCCGCTGGTCTTTGATGTCTCTCCACTGGTTATGGGAATTCGGCCCAGTTGGTTCTTCGACCTTCTGGTAAAGATCAGTGCGGATGATGTAGCGGGGGCGGTGGCCTACATCGAGAAGGTCTTTAAAGAGGTGTCACCTGCATTCCCATTCGAATATTTCTTCCTCGATGAGTGGTTTGAATTCATCTATTCTCCTTTGAGGATCATTAATACGATCTTTAGCAGCTTTGCCTTCCTGGCAGTGTTCATATCCTGTCTGGGGTTATTCGGTCTGGCCTCGCTTCTTTTGGAGCAGAGGAGAAAAGAGATCGGTATCCGTAAGGTCCTGGGAGCCTCTGTGCCGGGAATTATGTTCCTGCTGTCGCGGAAGTTCCTCAAAATCATTCTGATAGCCAATCTGATCGCTGTTCCCGCTGCTTATTTTGCTGCCAGGATGTTCCTCAATCTTTTTGTATCCCGGACAAAGTTGGATGCGGGAGGAATTGTGGCAACGGTGGCTTTTACTTTTGTTGTGGCACTGATCACGATAAGTTATCAGGTCATCAAGACCACCCTTGCCAACCCAGTCGACTCTATCCGATACGAATAATTCGGGACATCATAACTTGATAATGTTGTTTATTATTTTTTTTACTTTTCAATACTTTTTCTGACCCGTATCCGAACTGGCGGTGGGCCTTTGGTTATACACGTCAAACGATAATTGCCCTGGAACAAGGAAGATACGTGCCTTCGCTTGCGCTGGCATTCAGGATTGCGCGAGCGTACGGTGTAATTTATGCTGCATCTTTCTTGGCAATTGACTTTAATTTCCTTGAAGTGATATGTTCATTTTAAGATATCAAAGAGTTAAAAATCGAGGTAGATTAGGTGGGATTTGTGGCGAGAAAAAAATCCTATCTTGAGAAGGATAAGCAAGACACCCAAGATCTGAGCTAATATAAGATTAAGGAGGGGAGATGACAAGAGGAAAAATCACACGAAGAATTTTTTTTTCGAGCATGGCAAGACTTGGAGTAATCCTTCCTTTCTTCGGAAAAGGTGGGGTGGCAGAGATGAGAGAGCAGGGCAGGACTAACCGCCCTCTTATCGTGACGAGCAAGACAAATCCCGCCGTTAAAGAAAAAATCACAACTACTGCTTGGGAAGTGTTGCGAAAAGGTGGAACTCCTCTGGGCGCTTCAGAAAAGGCGGCTAATGTTTCAGAAATTGATCCCAGAGATCCGACTGTGGGCTATGGAGGGGATCCGAACGAGGAGGGTTTTCTCCAACTCGATGCATCCGTAATGAATGGTCCTGATAATAATAATGCTGGTGCGGTGGCGGCACTAGAAAACATCAAGACTCCATGTTCTGTGGCACGCCTAGTTATGGAACGTACAGATCATTTGATGCTTGCCGGCAAAGGGGCACTTAAATTCGCCAAAATGCATGGATTTAAAGAAGAAAATCTTTTAACTGAGGAGGCACGCAAACATTGGGTCGAATGGAAGGAAAACTTGAGCAATAAGGACTATTACCTCCCTCCTAAAAAGAAGTATAAGCCTGAAGAGGGAGGAACCATAAATGTGCTCGTGCTTGATGCAAAAGGTAATATTGCAGGAGTAACGAGCACGGTGGGCCATCATTTCAAAATAGTTGGGCGCGTTGGTGATTCGCCTATAATCGGGGCCGGATTGTATGTTGACAATGATGTTGGAGCCGCAGGTGCAACAGGTCATGGTGCTGAATCTATTAAAGTCTGTGCTAGTTTTCTTGCCGTCGAAAAGATGCGGGAGGGATTTTCTCCTCAGGATGCATGTCGGTATGTTTGCCAGCGAGTGATTGACCGTCATGCCGGAAAACCAATGTTCGGCTTGAAAATCGTCGCCCTCAATAAGGACGGCGGCTACGGCTGCTGTTCTGTACGCGGAAAGATCGATAAAGAGACAGGGAAGGTGATTGGATTGGGATTCAGTGTTCACGATGCAAAAGGTCATCGGACAGAGATTGGTGAGGCTATTCTGCCTCCTATGACTGAAGAAGAGCGAAAAAACATTCCATGGAGATAGCACACCTACATGTGAATGAATTGTGAACTCTTTAGAAAACCACTGTGGCGCAGATCGAATCCTTATGGACAAGTGTTTCGTTTCAACTACAAAGGGAGGGGAAGAGAACAGGCCGAATATCTCAGGGAAAAGGTTATCTGGTTTTAGGAGCATTCATGAAAACTGTAAGCCTGTATGCCGATGCCGAAGTCAAGGTAATCGCATTATAATTACAACAATTTGAGAAATTTCTACAAATGTAGTTAATGTCATGTAATAGCCTTACAATAATGACATAACGAGAAATTAATTGCTTAGGACTTGTGAAGAATAGATGCAAAATTTTTCTTAGATCCTCAATATTCCCTGACAAATCTATCAAATTCTTTTTCATATGAAATCACAACATCCTCGTTTTCTTGTGTGAAAATCAATTGGCATGTTATTACCCTGCCACCAACCCCAGTAAGTTCTGTTACAGCAACTGTAAAATTCGCATACCATTGATTGAACCTTTCTTTGGACTCAATATTAGCGTAGTTGGTGACGAATACCTTGTTAAGGAAGTTGACAGAAAAAAGGAATGTTTTGGCAAAAGTGTCAGGGCGTCAGCAAAAAGGGGGTTATTGATGGGAATTAAGGGGATTCCCTGACACTGATATTATTATACCACAAAGGATCGTTTACACAAAAAAAAATAAAAACCTGACTTCCGATTATCCGGCAACTTAAATGATGGCACTGTCTACTATATGAGCCGGAGGGAGGAGGGATCAATAGTGCGGGGTTCGAGGCGCGGCCGTATGTGACGCCGGATGGCAAATATCTTTTCTTTACGAGCAATAGGGAGGAGAGTGAGGGTGGAGAGGGTATTTACTGGGTGGATGCGAAAGTCATCTATCAGTTAAGGCCCGAAGAGATTAAGTAAGCGGAATCAAATTCGGCTCATTCCCAATGCATATATACAGGAAATTGTTCTGCTTATTTCTTCTCAAGCTTTTTCAGTATCTCCTTGGCATTGTTATTATCAGGATTGAGTTCAAGCGATTTTTTGTAGTTTTTGACTGCATTTTTGGTGTCACCGCTGTTCATATAAGCCTCACCCAGACTGTCGTAAACATTGGCAGAATCCGGGTGCAATTCCACATTCAGTTTGAAAACCTCTATCGCTTCTTTGATTTTTCCGTTCCCCATCAATCTGTATCCCATGGCATTGAACTCGCTTTCCTCAAAATAAAGTGTATTTTCGTGGTCGGATTTTATCTCCCGGTACTTTTTTAATCCTGCTTCAATACCGTTTTTTTCGATCTCCTGTTCAATGCGGTAGGCGACCGATTCGCTGATGATCCTTTCCACCTGGTTCAGTCTTTTCCAGATCATGGCCGCATCAATGTCTCGAATATCCAGAAATTTCCTGTAATACTCCCTCGTTTTTTCGAAATCGCCCATTCCTCTGTATGTTTCGCCAAGCCGCCAGAGTGCATTTAAAGATTTAGGATATAGACTCAACAGGTACTCAAAAAGCTCGATAGCCTCTTCTGTTTTTCTCTGCTCACTCAATTTATCGCCTTCAAACGTCAGCATGTGCGAAGGAGGATCGACCTCGAAGCCATACTCCTCCGAGAGCTTTTCATAATAATCGATAATGTCGTTTACGGTGTTTGTCTGGAAATTCTCGGGCAGTTTATGCCCGGCAAACAATGCCCTCAGTCCTTCTCTAAAAGGAAGAGGAGCTATGAAATATCCGGAGGGTTCCCTGATTTCCACTTTAAAACGAAAACCGTCAGGTTTATTGGATTCGAGAAGTTTAGCAAAATTTTCCACGTATTCCAGGTCCCGGGGGCGCTCATCTTTTTCACATTTTATGTAAAGGAAATTCTTTAAAGACTTTGTATTCTTGAAAAACGACTCCGCCTTGGGATAAAGAAATTCTGCATTCTCGGGAGTCATGAAAGGATTTTCAGACAAAACAGCGTTAAAAAGCTCGGGTTTAGTGATGAGTGAATACAGGCTGAAAATTGCCCCTGTCTGGGGACCAGCCAGTATCCTGAAATTTTTTGTCCTGTAGTTTTTGTCGATATAAGGAATCAATTCTTCCTCGAAAAACCTCAAAAAATTATCCGCTCCTCCGCCTTCACTGCGATACCTGGTTTTTACTGGCAGGAGATCCCTGTACCTGTTGGTGTTGGCCACTCCGACTATAATCACAGGTGGAATTTCTCCGGTTGAACCGAGCTTCTCCGTGACAATAGCCGCTTCCGCGAAATAGTTATAGATGTCCACATACAAAAGGTACAAAACAGGATATCTCAACTGGGTATCCTCGTACTCCCAGGGAAGATGGACAAAGAGAAGCCTATCTTCATCCAGAATATTTGAATGAATGACTTTGTATTTGCCGATGATAACATCATCCCCATCTTCCTGGGCCTGGATGAAAGTCTGGTTCATAATCAGAACAAACAGAACCGCAAACACTGTCGATGCCTTTAAAATCCCTTTTTTCATGTGTTTTCTCCTTATAAATCATCCTCAGCAGCAATTAAAAAAAATATACCAATCTCCAAACAAATACACAAATCAAAACCAAATTACACTTAAGGGATCGAGGGGGCTAAAAAACGTCTGATCGGATTAAAAAAATTTTTCAGGAATCCTATTCTCCTCTCCAGCATCTTCCGAAACGATCGAATGATGCTTTTATTTCTTCATCGCTTTGTGCTCTTTCCAAGTCCCTGTCCAATTTGTCTAAGCAATTGGTGAATCGAATAGCTATAGTTCTCATAGAATCGGTATCAAGGAATGCACTGGTGAGTTCCTCAGTAGATTCAAATTTGAAGATAGATTCCAAACTGGGTGGTGATAGCTTCTGTAAAACCTCACTTACAAATTCTATCTTTTGCATGAGGTAGGCAGCGGCAACTAATGGATTTTTTTTTATGACCTCCTTCCATTGATGATGTAATTCCTTTTTAACAGCATTGGGTTTCCTGAGTCTGTCTTCCATCAATTTCGATCTCCTCTATGCAGGATCTGAAAACAAAATTTCCAAAACTTCATTTCCTTGTCTCTGCATCCAAAAAGATTCAAATAATGCATGAGATAGAATTCTCACAATCTGAAACAATGAAAATAGTCCTTGTTAGAAGCCGGAGATCACCCCCTCCTTTTGGTTCCCATCATCATTCCCTTTTGCTGAGGAGAAGGTGCTTCCTTTCTCCCTACCTTTAATATCTATATTTGTACGTTGGTTTTAGAAATAAGAAACGTTCTTTTTGCCCTCCTCCTTTGCCGTCTTTCCTCCCCAGTATAATTGTTCTCTTGCTATTCTAATTAATTCATCCTTATTGTATGGCTTAGACATAAGATAGATGCCATCTTTTTTGCTGCTGTATTTCTCTTCTTCTTTCTTAATAAGGGACGATAAAAATATTATAGGAATATTCTTAGTCGAGGGGTTGTTTTTTAGAATATTTGCTACCTCCCCTCCATCCATGTCAGGCATCGTTATATCGAGGATTATCAAATCAGGATGATTGTTTTTTGCCATTTTTACTGCTTCTAAACCCCCAGATGCCTGCATAATGGAATACTCATTGTTATCAAGAATATTCGTAAGAATTTTAAGATTGACTGAATCATCATCAACGATGAGGATTTTTTTTTCTTTCATCAGAAGCCCACTAAGGAAACATCGATAAGTATATTAATTTTTGCTTATTTTCAAAAAAAATCAATGCTAAGAGCCAAAATGTCACTTTATGTCACTTTATGTCACTTTATTCCCCTTTTATTATGATTCTAAAGATAATAATCTAACACATAAAATGGCCATTTTTCGTATGTCAAGTCCTATTCAGGCTGCCACGTTTGACAAAAATCTCATAAAACGTAATAATAACAGAACATTTGTGGGGCCTGAGATGAAGGAGAGCGATGTCTTACAATCCTGGAAAGACATTTCTAGATACCTGGAAAGGGATATAAGAACGTGTCACAGGTGGGAAAGGGAATTAGGATTACCCGTTCACCGCATTAATGAATATTCTTTAAGATCAAAAGTTTTTGCCTATAAATCAGAAATCGACCAATGGTTGAAGGAAAGGGGAAATAATAAAAAAGAAGCACCGTCAATCTGGAAAAGCAAAGGGCTAATTATTGGATTGGCATTTGGATTATTTTTATTAACCGCATTTTTTGCCTCACTTTATTTATTTAAGAGAGCGCCGATTTCCCCTCCATCAGAACCAACCATAGCTGTTTTTCCCTTTGAGAATCATAGCTCCTCAGAATATGAAGAATATTTCTCCGAAGGAATAACAAATGAAATCGTAAGCAGCCTAATTAGATTGAACAAAATAAGGGTGGTTCCTGCGGGTGAGAGTGACCGATTTGATAATACCGCTGGAAACATTACAGAGATCGGAGGGGGTCTTAAAGCAGACTATTTTCTATTCGGAGAGATGGGAAAAAATGGGGATAATATTCGGATAAACATAAGCCTGATCAGAGGAAAGGATAACAAAAATCTATGGAATCAAGTGTACGACAGTGGCCGGGAAGAGATTTTCTCTGTTAAAGAGGATATATGTCAAAAAGTCCACGAAAAGCTGGGCATTGGTGTGAAGAACGCTTCCCTTTTGGGATCCGGAAGCAGAGATACCAAAGATTATCGGGCCTACGATACTTATTTAAAGGGAAATTATATCTTGAACAGGATAGTCGATCAGAATGAAAATCCCTGGAAATTATGTCATGAGGGTAAATATTATTTAGGGAGATTGACGCAGGAAAGTAATGAGCTGGCCATAAGCCTTTTTAATAAAGCTGTCGAGGTCGATAACAGCTATGCTCTGGCTTATATCGGATTGGCTCATTGCTATGCGCATTATGTAAACTTTGACTGGGATTCTAACCCAGAATGGCTGAACAAGGCAAAAGGTCTTTTGAAAAAAGCTCAAAGAATATTACCTGATTGTCCTGAATATTACAGCACGCTGATCGAGGTTTATCTGTTAGAGGATTATTGCTTTAGTAAGGATACTAATCAAATTGCTTTTGACATCGCGAATGAAGCAATTGATAAATATCCGAATCACCCGCAGTTGAATGCTATTGTTGGATACTGTTATTTGACAAGATTTGGAGAAAAGGGTGACGAGGCTGATTTTAATAAAGCCGTGGAATACAAGGAAAGAAGCTTTTTGTTGAATCCTTCTGACATCAACAATGTCAAATTTGCAGAACTTCTTATGCTTAAGAGGGAGTTTTATAAAGCAATAGAGGTGTGCAACTTAATAGAAAGCTATGATCCTTCCTTGTTTTCCAAATTTATGTTAGGGGAGATTTATTACTATTCCGGCGATCTGGATAAGAGCAAAGAGATTTTCTTTCAGTTTGATCTCCCGTTGAATTTTAATATTCATTCTTTATTTTTCTTAGCGATGATTGCTGCCCAAAAAGGAAAGGCTGAGGAGGCTCAACGATTAATCCAGAAAATTGAGACGTTGAAACCCGAAGAATACAAGGTATATGAGGAAGAATTGAAACTTGCTTCTGTGTACTTTGGATTGGGAGATAAAGAACAAGGTTATGAATATCTAGAATCTTTTTTTAACAAAGAACAAGCAATAAGAGAAAAGTTTATAAATTTTAAATATATGGAAATAGACGTTAATTTTGACACGATAAGAAACGAAGAAAAATTTAAGGAAATTACAAAAGGAGAGTGAAATGGCTAAAAGTAAGAGGATCAGCGTGACGCCAAACGTCAAGAAGTGTCTGGAGCATTTGAAAGCTGCTGTAAAGGCTTTACCCGAGGGAGAATTAAAAAAGAATGCAGAAGGCGCCATCGGTTACCTATCGCGCACATTCCAAGGAAAGCCGCAGCCAGGAGGAGGTACCAGTTGTCCTGGCGGATCAAGATTTATTGGATCATAAGTAACATTTTTATTAAATACTAAAAATTTCTTTCCTACTCGCTTCTTTCTAACAAAGTGAAAGTTCAGAGTCTTACCTTTGTGGTTACAGAAGACTGCAATTTTGACTGCACCTATTGTTACAAGAGCAAAAGTAAAGATTACATGACATTCGCCTCGGTCAAGAAGGCAATGATTTTTTTTTGCCGTTTCTGACTGATCGTTATTACCTCAACTTCTACGGGGGAGAGCCACTTCTCCGCTACAAACTGATAAAACAGACATTATCCTTCCTGGACGAAAAAAATAAAGAATTCAAGAAAGAGGCCCATTATTCCATTACCACCAATGGCAGCTTAGTCACAAAAGATACAATCCGAACCTTCTCTAAACATGAATTTTCTGTCGTATTTAGCTTCGATGGCCTGGCCCAGAATTTCCACAGAAAATTCATG
>Ga0209636_10001184_pt1 | contig 26142 bp, 24 predicted proteins | sample DeeMarSWOR152_54_FD_187464 | JGI IMG/M metagenome (GOLD analysis project Ga0209636, IMG submission 187464) | Marine sediment microbial communities from White Oak River estuary, North Carolina - WOR-1-52-54 (SPAdes) (version 2) | ecosystem: Environmental > Aquatic > Marine > Intertidal zone >...
TAGAGTCGGTTACGCGCTTGACGAAAGAGTCCAGATGGGGCCTCTGCGTGATAAAGAGAAAAAGCAAAGGCTTGTGAGGCTCGTACAAAAGGGTGTAGATGAAGGAGCAAAGCTCATGCTTGATGGTAGAAACATAAAGCTCATGGGGGACTGGCCTCATGACGCCTTCCTTAATCCGTCAGTCTTTACTGAAGTCACGCCAGATATGTACATCGCTAAAGAGGAGCTTTTCGGGCCAATAGCAAACATTATGAAAGCTAAAACCCTGGACGAAGCAATACAGATTATTCATAGCAATCCCTTCGGTAACGCATCGTCCATCTTCACCCAAAACGGCAAATGGGCAAGAAAGTTCATACACGATGTTAAAATTGGCAATGTTGGAATTAACATTGGAATAGTTGCTCCAATGGCGTTCTTCCCATTCGCAGGCATGAAACAGTCCTTTTATGGAGTACTACATGGACAGAAAGAAAGCATAGACTTCTTCACCGATAGGAAAGTGGTTATTCAAAGGTGGTTCTGAGTGGAAATAGTCACCGCCTCCGCAGCAGTTAGTTACATCGGGAAGGTGGAAGAAAATTCAGCCAGACTTTATGAAAACTTAGCTCAGAAGCATGCGGAAGACGGGGAAACATTTCTATCTCTTGCCAAAGAAAACAGACGCAACAAAAAGTCGATAGAATATGCGTACCATGGAGTAATCTCCGACAAATTTGAAGCTTGTTTTTGCTTCGATAGCTTAGACACAGATAACTACTCAATCAAAACCGAATTGCCTGAAGGAATAAGCTATCTAGATGCCTTAAGAAAACTCGTAGACACAGAGGAGAAAATTCAGAAGTTTCTTCTGGACGCAGCTAAGCAGTCAAGTTCTCTAGTACCTGACGTTTCATGGATCTTTGAAAGAGTGGGCAAAAAAAGGACTCAACGTGTAGCCAAATTAAGGTCGCTACTTGATAAGGCTGCTAATTAGAGCAGGGATAGTTATGGCCAAAACCAAACGTGTCCACTGTAACATATACCATGTCGACGCATACCTAGTTGAGTATGACGATGGTCGTATTGTCATCAGATGTCCACGTCGCCCAAATTGTAGCGAATGTCCCTTTGAAAAAGGAATAACGCCTAAGAGAATAAGAATATAAGCATGCAACAAAGGCAACTTTCTTAGCGACTTCAACTAAAAGATCAAATAAGGTTCGGCAAGACTTGGGAATCTTAATACTCGGAGACAGAGAAGTCAGGACCCTCTTAACCGTAAAGAATGCTATAAAAGCCGTCGAAGAAGTCTTTAAAGAGAAAAATCTGGGCAGGGTGCAAACACCACTGAAAACTTTCCTTTTCTATGAAAAATACGATGGAGATCACAGATTCATGCCAGCCTATTTAGCAAAACTCGACATCGCAGGAGTCAAGATAGTCAATACGCATCCTGAGAACAGAAGGAAATACGGCCTTCCAACGGTTACAGGCATAATAGTGCTTGCAAACCCCGAAACAGGAGAACTTCTCACAATTCTAGATGCAACTTGGATAACAGTTATGAAAACTGCAGCAGCCAGCGCCGTTGCAACTAAGCATCTCGCAAGAGATAACGCAGAAACCTTGGGCTTAGTTGGTGCTGGACTTCAAGCCATAGCTCACCTTGAAGCTCTGGCCCAAGTTGTAGAGCTTAAGGAGGTTAGAGTCTGGAGCAGAACCCGCGAGACAGCGGAAAATTTCATTCAAAAAATGACAAAGGAACATTCAGAAATGAAGTTTACTATGGCTAAGGATTTAAGGGAGGCTGTGGAGAGCTCCGACGTTGTCGTAACCATAACGCCGTCTAGACAACCCATAGTGATGGAGAATTGGGTGAAGGCTGGAACTCATATAAACGCCATGGGTGCTGATGCTCCTGGAAAACAGGAACTAAGCCCTGAAATCTTGAGGAAGGCGAAAATAGTTGTTGACGACTTGGAGCACAACAGTTACAGCGGCGAGATAAATGTACCTTTGACCCAAGGCTTAATCTCTAAGGAGGACATCTACGGAGAGATAGGCGAGATAGTGTTAGGTAAGAAACTTGGCAGAACCTCTCCGAGCGAAATCACCATTTTCGCCTCAACAGGCGTAGCCATTCAAGACATAGCTGTAGCCGAGATAGTTTACAGAAAAGCCGTCATGCAGGGCTTCGGCACAAAAATAGACTTAACAGGACCAACCCTAGAATTGCTATGAAACTGCAAACTATAAACAAAACAGCTTATCGACAAAGCATCGGCTGCCAAGAATTTTCGTATCTTCTCCTCACATAAAAAGAGGACAGTGGGTTCTCATAGTCCGGTCAAAGGCCACCTCTAGCTTACCACTAGAAAGTTTCTAATGGAAAACGAGTACCAAAATTTTAAAACATTCAGTGAATAAATAATGACACCTCCAATTAGAAGGTGACTGAATATGGAAACGGACAAGGAAATTGTAGACAAAGCCAGCAAGTATTTGATAACAAGCATGCTAACCAAAATGCAGCCCATAGCAATCGCTGAAGCAAAAGGAGCCACTGTTAAAGACGTTACAGGAAAAGAGTACATAGATTGCTTTGCCGGAATCGCTGTGATAAATGCAGGTCACTGTCAGCCAGATGTTGTAAACGCAGCTATTGAACAGGCAAAAAAGCTTGTGCACGCATGCACCTACGTGTATTATGTACCTAAATCCATAGAGCTGGCTGAGAAGTTAGCGGAAATCACGCCGCCATCCCTACAAAAAACGTTCTTCGGCAACAGCGGAGCTGAAGCTATCGAGTGCGCCATAAAGCTTGCAAGGAAATACACCAAGAAGCCAGAGGTAATATCCTTAATGTGCTCATTTCATGGAAGAACAATGGGTACTCTAAGCTTAACAGGGCAGGCTGGACGAAGAAAATACGATATGGGCCCATACCTTTCAGCAATATCCTTTGCGTACCCACCATACTGCTATCGTTGCCCATTCGAAAAGGAATATCCTGACTGTGATTTGCTCTGCGCAAGATCTATTCGTGATGTTATAAAATATTGTACCAGCAATGGAGTCGCGGCGTTTATAGCTGAGCCCGTTATGGGCGAAGGAGGCATTATACCACCGCCACCAGAATACTTCAAGGTTGTAAAAGAAATACTGGATGAACATAACATTCTGTTCATAGCGGACGAAGTTCAAAGCGGGTTTGGCAGAACAGGAAAGTTTTTCGCGATTGAACACTATGGTGTAGACCCAGACATAATGACTATGGCGAAAGGAATCGCAGACGGTTTTCCAATAAGTGCGTGCACAACGCGACCAGACATTGGTGATTCGTTTGAGCCTGGGGATCACCTTTCAACTTTCGGTGGGAACCCTGTCTCCGCCGCAGCAGCGCTTGCAAACATCAACTATATGTTAAAAGAAAAACTTTCCGAACAAGCTGCGAAGAAAGGCGCATACGTAATGAAAAGACTAAATGAACTCAAAGAAGACTACGACATCATCGGAGATGTCAGAGGAAAAGGTTTAATGATTGGAATTGAACTTGTGAAAGACCGGAAAAACAAGACTCCGGCCGCTGAAGAAACGGCGAAAATAAGGGATTTGTGCCTACAAAAAGGGGTTTTAATAGGCAGCGGCGGGGTTAAACGTGATGTCCTGAGACTGCAACCTCCGCTAATCATATCCAACGAGCAAATAGACAAGGTAATAAAGACTTTAGTTGACTGCCTAAAACAAGTATAGCAACTCTAAAACACAACCACGAGATTCGCTCTCATCACCCAGCGCGCGCGCGCTGGGTGCCTTTAAGGCATTCCTCTAGGGACCTATATTTCAATCCGTGAACACTGGCGGCCCCTTGATTGGTAATTTGTCCAGCATAAACATTCACTCCCTTAGCTAAAGCCGAATCTTTTGTCACCGCTTCAACAAAGCCGAGATCTGCGATTTCGAGGGCGTATGGTAGAGTGACATTAGTTAGAGCAAAGGTTGAGGTGCGCGGCACTGCCCCAGGTATGTTGGTGACGCAGTAGTGAATGACTCCTTCCTCAATGTAGACGGGTTTCTCGTGGGTGGTTGGGCGGGCGGTCTCGAAGATGCCTCCTTGATCAATATCGATGTCCACAATAACGCTGCCTGGTTTCATATTCTTAACCATCTCTCGGCTCACAAGGATCGGCGCCTGCGCCCCTGGAGTAAGGACAGCGCCGATCACTACATCAGCATCCTTCAAGGCTTTCGTAATGCTGTGGTGGCTTAGTTCAAGTGTAGTGAGGTTACCTGCATGTATAGTTCCCAGAGTTTGAGTTAGTTGGCGGAGCCTCTTAACGCCTCGATTGATAACGATGACGTTGGCACCCATTCCTAGAGCGACTTGTGCTGCATTCCAGCCCGATGTGCCAGCCCCGATGATCACCACGTTGCACGGGCTAACTCCAGGCACGCCTCCCATTAGTACTCCTTCTCCACCATGCGTTTTCTCAAGGAAATGGGCAGCCACCTGCACGGCCATTTTTCCGGCAACCTCGCTCATAGGAGTCAGCAACGGCAAGGTTCCATCGGGTAGCTGGACAGTTTCATAGGCAATGGCAGTGACTCTCTTTTTTATCAACGCGTGCGTTAGCTCCTCCAGCTCCGGATTGGCGAGATGAAGGTAGGTGAAGAGTATCAAGTCTTCACAAAACAAGTCAAACTCCGGTTTCACCGGTTCTTTAATCTTCATCACCATCTCGGCCCTCCATGCGTCGGCTGATGTAGGCACAAGTTCTGCTCCAGCATTTTCATACTCTTCGTCGCTGAAGCCACTGCCTTTTCCAGCTCCCTTCTCGACCAAAACTTGATGCCCCGCTTTTGCCAGCATATCCACTCCAGAAGGCGTGGCTGCGACCCGGTTCTCGCCGACTTTCATCTCTTTAGGTATTCCAACTCTCATGCCATCCACCCGAGATTACTATACCATATCGGACCAAAAATTTAAACACTTGTATCTATACCAATGGCCTATGTGATGATCTATGAAAGTACTTGTGTTGGGAGGATATGGAGCAGTTGGTACAGCGATCTGTGGAGATCTAGCCGAGGCGCCTCAAATCTCTGAAGTTGTTTGTGCAGGGAGAAACCTGAACAAAGCCAAGCAATTGGCCAATAGACTTAAAAGTGGTAAGGTTAAGCCGAAAAAAGTAGACGCAAGCAGTTCTAATGAACTGATGAAGGCTCTAAAAGAGGTCGACATAGTAATCAACTCTTCCTTGCCTCAGTACAATTTAACAGTTATGAAAGCAGCCCTCAAGAATGGAGTACATTATATAGACAACGCCGTGTATGACAAAGTGGACTACAAGCTTGAGTTTGACGATGCATACAAGAAAGCTGAGCTCACAGGTTTGCTAAACCTAGGTGAAGATCCGGGGCTTTCAAACATATATGCAAGATATGCTGCTGACAGAATGGATCGGGTAGACGAAATTCGTATAAGAGATGGAGAAACATGCGAGAGCGAGAAGTACACGTTTATGGCAACTTTTTCGCCAGAGGTTTTCCTCGGAGGCGAAATCTTTTTGAAACCTCTCATATTTGAAGGTGGCACGTTCAAGCACCTGCCTCCATTCAGCGGTGAAGAAGTTTATAACTTTCCTGATCCTGTGGGACCACTAACCGTTTACTGTACAGACCACGAAGAAACAGAAACTCTTCCAAAGTTCATTAAGAAGGGCGTAAAATATGCGGATTTCAAACTCGCCTTTTCACCAGAAACCGTTGAACTCTTGAAAACGTTGAATGAACTAGGCATGATGAGTATGAAACCGATAGACGTGAAGGGAGTCAAGGTTTCGCCTCTCGACGTTTTCATCTCACTTATCCCAACACCAGCAGAAATAGGCGGTAAAGTTGAAGGGTATGCCTGCATATTGGCTGACGTGAGAGGAGGAAAGGCAGACAAAAAGATACACCATGTTGTCTATACGTTTATCAGCCATAAGGAAGCTTACAAAAGACTTGGAGTAACCGCCACAGCATATTTAACGGGCATCCCAGCCGCTGTGGGAGCAGCGATGCTTGCAGATGGAACAATAAAGAAGAGAGGCGTGTACCCACCAGAAGTGTTAGAACCAGAACCATTTTTGGCTGAGATTCGGCAAAAAGACATACCAGTATACGAAAGAGTCACGATGGAAAGGAGCTTAACCTGACAGTTCTGGCCCTCCATCACAGTCCTCCGGAAGCCTCTACTGCCTAATCACTTTGTTCCGTCTGAACTCTAGTCTGTCATTGTGCCAAAACCATGGCTGTCTCCGCTTCGAGCATTAAGGTAGCATCAAAGAAGTCGGTGGAAATCCGAATCGTTCGGCCAAAAACAAGAGACGTTGTAGAGTTATGTGAATTGATGAATATCCTTCTGACACGGCGATAACAAGCGAAATGAGCGGAATAGTTGAGGAAGAAATATCTCCATTCTAGCTCAGAAATTCTTTTATGTTATAATAGGTAAAGACGGGCAAAATGAGGATTGTGATAAAGGTTGACCGCAAAGAATCTTCCGAAAATAGTTGTTTCGCCTCCTGGGTCGAACTCTTTGAAGTTAATGAGACTACGGGACAAATATGTTCCTAAGGCAGTGTACAACGTTACGCCGATATTTGCTGCCGAGAGCGAAGGCGCGCTCATCAAGGATGTTGATGGAAACGAATATCTAGACTTTGCCACGGGCATCTCTTGTCTTAACGTTGGGCACAAAAACCCCGAAGTCATGAAGGCCATAAGGGGGCAATTGGAGAAGTATCTTCACCTATGCTTTCACGTAACACCCTACGAACCTTATGTTAGGTTGGCTGAGAAGCTGACGACGATAGCTCCAGGAAACTTCGAAAAGAAGGCTATGCTTGTCAACAGTGGTGCCGAAGCAGTTGAAAACGCTGTTAAGATTTCTAGAAGATACACTGGTAGGCCTATTATAGTGACCTTTGAATATGCTTTTCACGGAAGAACTCGACTTGCTATGAGCCTGACGGGTAGTGTGCACCCATACAAGTATGGTTTCGGGCCGTTGGACCCCGCTGTCCATAGGACTCCTTACGCGTACTGCTACCGCTGCGCCTTCGGACTGGAATATCCAGCGTGTAACATGAGGTGTGTAGAATACATAAGGGACACGTTTGAGATCCATCTTTCACCTGACGAGGTTGCAGCTGTCATCTTCGAGCCTATAGAAGGGGAGGGAGGCTTCATAGCTCCTCCGAAAGAGTTCGTAGAAGGGATTAGAAGAATATGCGATGAAAACAGCATACAGCTAATAGATGATGAGGTTCAGAGCGGAATGGGCAGGACGGGAAGAATGCTTGCAGTGGAACATTATAATGTGGTCCCAGACATCGTTACCTTGGCCAAATCGCTCGGCGGAGGGCTTCCCTTGGCTGCTGTCACAGGCAGAGCAGACATAATGGATTCGGTTCACGTGGGAGGGCTTGGAGGGACTTTCGGTGGGAACCCTCTATGTTGTGTTGCAGGCTTGAAGGCCGTGGAGGTAATCCAACAGTTGCTCGGAAATGCCGAAGAGCTTGGAAAGCTACTAATTGGTCGGCTTCAAGAAATGTATGCGAAGTACGAGATAATCGGGAACGTCAGGGGCTTAGGTCTAATGGTTGCAGTGGAACTTGTAAAAGACAGAAAGAGCAAAGAACCCGCCAAAGAGGAGAGAAACAGTATTCTCTCAGAATGTCATAAAAACGGACTCGTAATAATAGGTGCTGGACCCCACAAGAATGTTATACGATTCCTACCACCGTTGAACATAAGCGAAAACCTACTCAACAGAGGATTAGACATTTTTGAGAACGCAATAAAAACAGTTTCAGCAAAATGAGAGCTCATGAAAGAACAAGGTTATAGGGGAAGGCGTATAGCCGGCAGGCCTTGCAGTCTTGATTGTGGACTCCTAGGCTGCACCTATTTCCTTCGCTATTTTGTTCAGTCCAAGTTCAATTAGTTTTTCTTTTGTGGGAATGCCATCGCTGTTCCAGCCGCGACCCTCAAAGTAAGCATTAAGCATTAGGTCAAACTCCTTCATGGTTACGAGAGACCCCTTCGCGACGCCATCAGGTATGGGGTCCTTCATCACTCTGGGAGGAGGATAATCGTCTTTTTTGGTCCAGCCCTCACGTACGTTGTATGCTTTTTCAAGATTGTATATTCGTTCACCAGCTTTTTGCATTTTTTCCGGTGTCATTTGGATCCCCGTCACCAACGTGTATAATTCTGCAAACTTTTCGCTAGTGCTCAATATGCCCCGTATGAACTTGCAGAGCATGAGTGAATCCACTATTGCCCAAAGTTCTTCTCTATCTTTTACCATGACTCCAAGGCTTTTGTCAGCTTTGAATCTGTCAACCTTGCCTTTAGCGTCAAAATCGTACATGCTTGATCTGAGGTGGCATCCTCCTCTAGTGGAAGTGTTAAATCCCAAAGCGCTGGCCTTCAAGCCTCTGAGGTCGTAGCCTGGCAGCTCAAGTCCTTTGTTATGCATAGCGAAGTGTTCTGATCCTTTGCCTATTTTCCGAGAAGCCCGCTTAGTCCCCTCAGCTAACAGCTCTCCGACACCTTCGCGATAGGCTATTTTGCTAACCACCTCAATCATGGCCTCATGGTTTCCAAAAGTCAACTCGATCCCGTCAGTGTCTTTTTTGGTGAGTATGCCTTTCTCAAAGCATTCCATTGCCCAGCCGATTGTTACACCGGTGCTGATGGTATCAATGCCAAGTCTGTCGCAGAGATCTGAAGCCTTCGCTATGGCTGGAAAGTAGCCAATGCCACAGTGTGAGCCCAACGCGTATATCGTTTCAAACTCGACGCTTGTGTTTGTTCCTTTGTAGGGCCCGTCTTCGATGGCAACCAAATGATCGCAGGCTATGGAGCACCCTGAACATGCGATAACCTTTGCCAGGCAGTGTTCCCTTATGTATTCACCGCTAATGTTCTCTGCCATCTCAAACGTGGATTGCTGCCAGTTTCTGGTTGGAAGAGCAGCTATGTGGTTTTGCACCAATACCATTACAGGTGTTCCATAGTCCCGGTAAGCTTTTGCTCCTGGTCCTTGACATTCTTCGTAGATGCTTTGACAGACCTCCATGAGTTTCTCCAAGTTGCTCACTTCAATCTTGTTCGTTCCTCGAACGGCAACTGCCTTGAGGTTTTTGGAGCCCATAACCGCGCCCATTCCAGTTCTGCCGGCTTGTCGATACCTGTCATTTGTGATGTTGGCAAACTTGACGAGGTTTTCACCTGCTGGCCCTATGGTTGCTGGACAAACGTTTTCGTCACCGATCTCTTCCACGATGGACACTCCAGTTTCCAGAGCGTCTTTTCCCCATAGGTTTTTTGCGTCTCTAAGCTGTACAATGTTGTCGTCCACAAAAAGGTAGGTGGGCTTTTCAGCTCTCCCTTTTACTACTATGGCGTCATAGCCAGCTTGCTTCAAAGCTTGTCCCCAAGCGCCAGATGACACAGATTCGCCCATAAAATTTGTAAGGGGAGATTTGGCCTGAACTATGTACTTGCCGCTTGTGGGAACCATGGTTCCGGCAAACGGGCCGACAGCAAATATTAATGCGTTCTCCGGGCTGAGAGGATCTATTTTGGATTTAGTGTTGTCGTAGAGGAGACGTATGGCGAAGCCGTTTCCCCCAATGTACTTCTCACAAAACTTGTTCTTTAACGGCTCAATAGCGGTCTTCCTGCGAGTTAGGTCGACTTTAAGAATCTTGCCGGCGTAACCAAACACTTTAACTGTCTCCTATTGTTGCAGAGGCGTTGCAGGGAATTAACCCTTAATATTTTCTGTGGAGAAAAAAGGTAAGCGATGAAGCAATATATAAGTATATTTTTGTGCAGTTGTGAACCATCTCCGAACAATGCTCTCTTCCCTCTTCATAATTTACATAATACTTCCTCAAAGCTGTCAATTTCAAAATATCAGAAGTTAGAGTTGGCTGAGGAGGTGTGCTGAAAAGAGAAAGGAGTTTTTCCTAGGCTTTTTGCCTAAAAATATACCTCCTCAACCAACTCCGCTTCTGCAGTTGGTTAACCTTCCGATATAAACATTTCTGCACAATTATGTACATTACAAATGAACGTCGGTGTTACCGATATTTGTATTAAGATAGTCTCTCAAGAAAAGCTCTTTTGCATCTGCAAAGCTCCCAATAACTTTGAACGTCTCATGGGCGCGCGCGGAGAAAACGTGAAAATTGTGGTTTTCACCCAAGGTGAAGGTATTCTCAACTACTCCCTCGCAAAACCCCATTTTCTTCCCAAATAATGAAAGCCTTATCTTGCTTAGCATCGCACGCGCACTTGACAGCACAAACGGACAACTCACCAAGCTGGTAGAAATTTGGAAAAAACTGGAAAGAAAAAAATGGGATTTTTGGTTTCTATTTGTGAAGGTTGAGTTGGCGTAGTCTGTTGGCATTTTGTCGTCTTTTTAGAAGTAATCCAACTATCCCAGCTAGGGCAACCACTATGAATGCTATGAGATAAAGTATTTGATTGGGTCCTCCTGTTGGAGGATCGACGTGGAATTGTAGAACATCAGTTGTTGTTGGTCCTCCTTGATAGGAAGCGTGTGCATTGACAAGATAGACTCCTTTCTGCAAACGCAATTGCCGAATGGTTTCCCCGCTCTTCCACTCATAGATTCCAGAGCCAATGAGCCTCTCCACTATTATGTCAGACACCCAAAGAATCCCGTTTGGATCATAGATTTCTATTGTTACATTTGCATCCGAGACAGGGCTCCCGGAAGTAGCGTCTGTGACAAGAGCTACTATCTGTATCTCCACGTTTTCCATTAGTGCATAGTCATGTTCACCTGAAAGCTTGATGGATAAATAGGGAGGAGCTGGTGTCCTGTTGTCAAAGAAGCCGTCGACCAAAGTACGTTGTATTGGATGTTTATAACCTACTGGTGGGGTTGCATTGTAATCAGTCCATATAACTCCTCTAAGAAGGGTAAGCGCCTCATCTTCGTCGAAGCTCAGTGAGGTTGTTCCAAAAGCTTCAACAAGGAAGGTGATCGTGGCCAACACGCCGTCACCAGATGCTCCATACTCCGGCAATGGAGGCATGAAAAGGCAACCTACAATTACGTAACCCACTTCATTGTTTATCGTTGGACCAATAAAATCCGTTTCTTCACCAGTTGAAGCTAGGAATGAGCCCTCTGTTACGTTGTTAACCTGTAGAACGTCTGGATCAAAATGCATCAAAAACTGCCAGGCAAATAGGTTGCTGACATCGGCTATGGTTACATTGACTGTGAACGTTTCGCCGATCAAAGCTGTGCTTGTTGGAGGGTAAACGGAAAGTGCGGCTGGAACTGGCGGCGAAGTAACGGTCACCATCCCGTCAATGAGAATGTTGTCGGTTGTGTATACTTCGCCTTCTACCACTGTTGCTTCGGCTTTGATTGTATGTGTCCCCCCAGGTACTCCAGTGGTGTTCCAAGTGAAGGTCTGGATTGCGCTTTCACCTGCATTCAAAGTGACCTCAGTGACTTCGATGATGGTTTCGTCATAGTAGGCGGTTACATTGAAAGTTTCAGGGAAATCACCCTTGTCAAGAGCAGTTACGGTAATGTATACGAGTTCGCCAGCTGTAACCTGAGTTGGAGAGGCTGTAACACTGATGACCGCTATGTCATGAACTTCCACTGGTGAAACTGATATTGCGGCTGAAGTGGTGTCTGCTAACCCTTCGTTGTCAGTAACGGTTAGGGTCACCGTGTAGGTGCCAGCATTAGTGTAGACGTGGGTGATGATAGGTTCAGTCTCGGTGGTGACTGTTTCGTCTCCAAAGTTCCAATCATAGCTGACGATAGTACCATTAGGATCATAGCTTGCTGAAGCATTGAAGGTTACGGTTTCACTTACAATAGGTTCAAGTGGCTCATAAGTAAATGAGGCAACCGGAGTACCAGCTTCCTGAGAGTACCACAGGTACATGTACTGTAGCGCCTCGTCAATGTTGTAGTGCCAAGGCTCAAGTTCTTCGTTGAACAGGTGCACTGTTGACCCGGTTAGGTTAGGGTCGATTTCGGGAGTGTTGGGCTCCGTGTAATGGTGAACTGGAAGCACATAGGTTTTTCCGGGATATGCGGTTTCGATTCCCCAGCTCGGCAGTATTTCGTTGAAGATTCTCTCGTAGGGAATGGCGTGGGCTATTGCCAATCTCACGTATTTGTTGCTCAAATATTCGTTGTTAAAGTTGAACCATATGGGATTGCTTGCAGGATAGTTGTATTGAAACACTCTGAGGTAGGGATCAGTTTCCATGTCCTTCCACACCTCTATCGGCGCAGTTGGATACTCGCCAAAATCAAGCCTGTACTTCTTGAACTCCAACAGCCTAATAGCAGGGTCCGGCAACGTCTTCAGAAAGATGGCTTGAACACTCGGATCCGGTCCCCAGGCTGGAGACCCAACAACGCTTTCATCAAAGCCAAAGTAGAGGGGATTCCTCTCCAACAGAACGTACTGATCAGCCACTATCTCTTTGAGTTTGAAGGGCCCAGTGACAGGTAGCCACTTTGTTGGATCGTCGAATGCCCAATTGCTTGGATCCGTTTTTAGACCAGATGGATTACCCTCGTATTGGTAGAGTTTATGATAAGGCATGATGGAGGATCCTCGGCCGTTTGCGAGCACAGATTTAAGATCAGGGCATGGTTCTTTAAGGATGAAATCAACCGTGTATGTGTCATTTTTTTCTACGCGATCTATGATCCAAATGAAGTCGCCCATCCTGCAGCTCTTGGCTCTCTGGTCCAAGACGAGGGTGTTGAACGAGAACACTACGTCATCTGCGTCGACAGTTTCGCTGCTTGTTGCGTAGTCGCTCCATTTAACACCTTGCCTTAGTTCAACTCTCATCCGCGTGAAGTCGCCGTCGACAGGATAAGGGTCACTGGCAGCCAACGCAGGCACGATTATGAAATCCGCAGGATCGGGCTCCATTCCCGGTTCGAATTTTGACCAATTGAGCGACCACCGGTATAAAGTATCCCACTGGATGGTTGTCATCTGCTCTTCTGTACGTTCTTCAATGAAAAGTGGTAAGAGCGTCCACACAGGCTCTTCGACAGCATAATAGGCCCAATCTGTATGCAAGAGTTTACGTGCGGGTGGCATGGCTGAAACGTTAAGCGACAGATGCGAGATGTCGTACCACCAACAGCCAGTTGGGTCGTAGCCGCCGACCCATCTGCCCATGGGCTCATATATCCTTGGGTAGTATATGTTGACCCATGGGAGGTCATTCATAAACTCTTCCTGCCACTTCCAGATGTTGTACTGGCGCGTTTCTGCGTCAAACGACGTCATTCCTTCCCATAGGAGGTCGTCAGCGTTTGAGTTGTTCCAAGGGTGAATGTTGTGGCCTTCCGGGGGCGTTAGCCAGCTGTAAACCATCGAAGAGAACCAGGGTTCAAGGGCGTGGGGCTGCATCCGCCATTCAGACATAGTTAAGTCCCATCCTCCTTCGTCCCACGATTTGTTCCAGCCACTATTCCAAACTCGGTCCCACCACGTGAAGTCATCATAGTAGGCGATTTCAAGGTTGATACCGATCTTTGCGAGTTCAGACTTGATGGCCTGCCAAACGTCGTGGTACCCGCCATAGCCTCCCCAATAGGGGCTAGTTGTAACCGTTGCATGCAAAGTGAAATAGTATTCTGGACTTGCCTTCACTGTTTCCATTTCGCGTGTTACCGCCAATGTTGACAACAAACAAGTTGACACGAGAAATGTTAGAATGATTTTCCTCTCTATGACGGCTATTAGTGTAATAATTCCTAACCTCCTTCTTCTTCCTTTCCATATTAACTATTGTAATAACCCCTATTTTTCATTTATGGAACAATTTTCTATGAATTTAGGATAGGAAACACGTGTGTAGACACATATTGAGGCAAGACGGCGCTAAAGTTGGGATTTGAATCATCATTGAAGTGACGATGTCATCTGCAAACCCCTTTTTCCTTGCACACGCGAAAAACAATACGACAAATACAGAACTTTGCAGGATCAAATTGTGCCGCTTGTACCGAAGATTGTTGTGCATCGATTGCACACGCAATGAAAACCCTTAAATCCGGTGGGTCATCGAAAAAGGCTCAATAATCTGAAGAAGTGGTTTAGGATGCTTGAAGGTAGGACTGTGAATTTAAGGATAATTGAGAAAGAGGATCTGCTGATACTGAAGGAATGGTTGAATGACTTTAAGTTTATAAGTGAGTATGAACCGGTTACGCAAGAAACAATAGCAGACTTGGAAAAAGAATATGACAGCCTCACCGTAGGACAGTGGTTCTTCGTAGAGAAAAAGGATGGAAAGAAAATCGGCTATATAGCCCACTGGGTGGCACACGCGCACGGAAGCGACCTCACCGAACTGGGCTACTCGCTTGTTCCCAACGAAAGAGGCAGGGGTTACGGTAGCGAAGCCATTAAGATTATCGTGGACTATCTGTTTCTTTCCAAAGACATAGTGCGCATACATGTTGACACTGACCCGATGAATATAGCCTCTCAAAGAGCCCTAGAAAAGGCAGGATTCAAAAGAGAAGGAATACTGAGAAAGGCGTTTTTCTGCAGAGGAGAATGGAAAGACACAGCCGTCTACAGCATTCTCAGAGAAGAATGGAAAGAACCAAAAATCCTGAAGAAATAGCGAACGCCAAGATTCATACGCGAAGCCGGAGTGGAATTTAGACTCTCTCCACGGTTGAGGAGTCCGCTGCCTATTCCCCTGTTGTCTACTATTTCCCAATTTTTAGACCACAAGGAAAGAAGGGGGGCAGCGACAAGCACAATTTCGCGGTCCTTTTGAATTATAAACAACGTTTCACTGTTGAAATCTCATGGATCCTAACTCCTCTATGCGCAAGTTCCGATGTGAATCTCTTTAACTTTCCAGCTACGGCTATCTCTGGAGATACCACTCCTCTATCCTGAATGTCTCCACGTGCAACCATTCTACCCACGATGGCTGCTGTGTATCCGGTAGTGCGCGCCATGGAGGTCACTCCCTGTTGCTTGTCAAAAAAGTCAACCATAACAAAAGAATGTTGAACTTTGTTTCCGTCTTTTTTCCCGGCAACATCAACCCTGAGGACGGTAATGTCTTCCTCTTCGCCCAGCTTTAGAGCCTTGTCTAATATGGAAGCTGCCACTTTGCGTGGTATTGTCTTCACGCCATCAACTTGTATGGGTTCAGCGCTGAAGAAACCAGTGTCCCTAAACGCCTCAATCTTTTCAGCGTGCCCTGGCCAACGGGCGGTCTTCTCGTCCATGTTCTTGACTCTTCCTTTCATAGTACGCAGCAGTGTCGAAAGTCCATCGGTATAGAACGCCTCCAGCTCTCCAATCCCAGGAAACTCAACTTTCTCCAGGCCGGACAGAGTGTCTACTTCGATAATCTTTCCATTCTTCACGATTCGAGCCTTCTCACAATACATGTCAACAAGGCCTTGAGTTGAAAAAACGATTCTGTATCCAAGAGGAGGAACCGGTTTCTGAGGAATCCCACCACACAGAATGTGAATCTCTTCCGCCTCGTCCATGAGACTCACACCATAACCTGCGAGAATATTTGCTAGGCCTGGAGCGACACCACAATCAGGTACAAGCGTAACTCCAGCTTCTTTCGCTGCAGTGTCAAGTTCCCATTGCCGTTCATCATAGGACAGATCTACCAGATGTACGCCAGCTTCCACAACAGCCTTGCTGGCCAAGACACTTATCTCGTAAGGAAGGGCACTCACTACTATATCGAAATTCTTCATCAGATTCACTGTGGCTCGTCGGTCCATAACGTCAACACGTTGCCCCAAAACCTTGTCACTCTTAAGCTTGGCAGCAAGTTGCTCCGCTTTGTTCTCGTAGAAATCGCCGACAACCACCCTAGAGACCTCGTCGCTATGAGCCATGTCCATAGCGATGGCCGAGCCCATCTTTCCACAGCCTAGAACCAAGATTCTCACATCTTTAACCTCCTTGCCTCTTTACCTTCTCAGCCTTCTATGGATGTCTGAGCATATTAAACTCTGCCTGGACAAATTAGAAAGTGTGTGCGGGCGTGCATCTATCATCATTTCAAATCATACTAAAGATTTAAGAAAGAGACCAGGAACGAAATTTCCTGTATTGTAATTGCCGTGCACGATCTAGTTGAGTGAACGTGAATGTTGGATGTAGCAGTTGTTGGAGGGGGACCAGGAGGATTAATGTCTGCTATTGTATCTGCTAAGCTGGGCTTAGATGTCGTTCTTCTCGAAAAATCAAGAGTGATTGGGTATCCAGTTCACGATTCGGGCGCAACACCGTACTCAACCATTGATGAATTCGAAATTGGAACGAAGGTCATAGCTCAAGAAATCGATGGAGCCTCCTTTGTTTCACCATCTGGCCGTGTTGCGTCAGGTTTTCTCGGGAAGAGGCTAGGGTGCGTCTTGGAAAGGCAAAAACTCAACAAAGAGCTTGCAAAAAAGGCTTCAAATGCAGGAGTTGAAATTCTATTACCTGCAAATGTGACGTCTCCAACGGTTCAAAATGGAAAAGTAAATGGTTTGAGATTTAGGTCTATTTCTGGACACGATGAGATCAAAGCCCGTTTAGTTATAGATGCCTCAGGTGTTTCTTCTGTGTTGGCCCGCAAAGTTGGCTTACATCCTGGGGTCGACAGAATTCGTTTAGGTTATGGTGCACAATATGAGGAGAGCAACGTCAAGTTAGATTTTCCCACATTTTTGGAGTTCTATTTTGGGAGTGAAATTGCTCCAGGTGGTTACGGCTGGATATTTCCGAAAGGTGAAGAAACTGCTTATGTTGGTGTTGCCATAAGCCAAGGTGATGCAGTGAAGGCCCAGCAATGCCTCAAATATTTCGTCCGAAATCATGTGGTCTCGTCTGGTAGACTTCAAGATGCTCAACCGTTGGAATTTCACTCCGGTGTTCTGCCGATAGGCCCCATGCTAGATAGGTTCGTTCACGACGGACTAATAGTTGTTGGCGACGCCGCCTGTCAGGCAAGTCCTTTGTTCGGAGAAGGAATAAGATATGCGTTGAAGGCTGGAAGAATAGCTGCGGAAGTTGCGGCAGAAGCCTTGGAAGATGGCGACAGTTCCAGAAGAAAACTGGAAAAATTTGAGAGAAGAGTCAGAAAAGAAATATTGTCAAACTACAGTCTTCTTTACAAGATACATCTTTACGAATGCTCGAGAAAAGATGAAGATTTTGAGAAGCTCTTCGATGAACTTGAGAAAATGTTTCAAAACGATTCTGGACGACGTTTTCTAATAAAACTTTTTCGTAGCGAGATCACCAAATGGGACATCACAAAAGCCGGTTTTAAATTCTTACTGAAGGTGCTTAGGCACTGAGAAAGCTAGTATTGATTGTATATTCTAGGATGTTTCGAACCCCGCCCCCCGCACCGTATTTGCACATGCATGCATGAAGTTGCTGATTCTAGCGTTAGTGCTGCACCTCACCTTTTTCTTGGGTGTTCACAATTTGTAGAAGATGGAATTTGAACCTTAAACTAGGTGAACTGATGAAGCTTTGAAAGTGAGGAAGACTGTGGAACCGACATTTAGTCGCATTTCAATCAAGGATCGTTTTGTTATCTGAACACTAAACTTCTTTCCTCCATCAACGGTCAATCTTGCAACAGATCCCAAGTCTGTGATCCTGACGATTCTTCCGTTGAATACGTTTCTTGCACTTGAGTTCAGAGGCTTAGTTGAGACTATGATATCTTCAGGTCTCACATAAACTGTAATGTCTCCAGATCTGCCGAAGGATGCTTCAATCTTTAGATTTCGATCAACATCGATGATTGACGTGCCATCCTTGCTGATTTTAGAGATTCCTGAAAAGACATTCTCCAAGCGCGAAAAACTTGCCAAATACTTATTTGACTTCCCAAAGATATCCTGATTTGTTCCAACCTGCCTTACAGTTCCGTCAAGAAGCAAGGCTATTCTTTCGCTGAGGGCCTCCGCCTGAAACATGTTGTGTGTCGCCAAGACAATGCTTGTGTCTCTTTCCCGGTTAACTCTAAGGATTGTTTCTTCGATTATTGAAACGTTTTTGGGGTCAATATTAACGGTTGGTTCATCTAAGAGTAAAAGCTCTCTGTCTAAAACTAACGCTCTAGCAAGTGAGACTCTCTGCTGTTCTCCTCCCGATAACTTTTTTGTTCGTCGCTTTTCAAAACCCTCCAGTCTCACCAGCTCAAGAACTTCTCCAACTTTTTCGCTGATCACTTCTTTTGAATAATCTCCAAGTTTCAAGCCATAGGCTATGTTTTTGTAGACTGTTGTGTCGAAGAATACAGACTTTTGAAAGACCATTGTGGCTTTTTGGCGAAGAAAATTTCGTTCACTATCAGTAATCGTTTTGCCCTCATACGCGATGGTTCCTTTTGTCGGGTTATCTAGACCTGCAAGTATTCTCAGAAGGGTTGTTTTCCCTGAGCCGCTTGGCCCAAGCAGTGTCGTTATCTTGCCGCGCAATATTTGAAGGTTAGCATCTCGAAGGGCGTTGATTGGTCCGAAACATTTCTGGATGTCTTGAAGTTCGACAAGAACTGAAATGGGTTAACGCCTCCTCATGTAGTTGAGAATAATGGTTATTGTGTAGACTATGCCCAAAAGAATAACGCCAAGGGCGATGCTGAACGCTATTTCGGCTCTATTAATCTCCAAAGCTATTGCGGTGGTTAAAAGTCGGGTTCGACCATAAACGTTCCCGCCGATCATCATTGCTATGCCTAACTCCGCAAAGGCTCTGTTAAACCCTGCTATGATGGCGAGTATCACACCTCCAGTAGCCTCTCGCAGGATGGCTGTTGACGCTTGGATCTCCGTTGATCCCAGAGTTTTAGCTAAATCTCTAAGCTCAACATCAATAGACTCAATTGCACTTGTTATGAAACTGACAAGTATTGGGGTTATGAGTATGGCTTGTCCAATAGAAATCGCCAAAGGGGTGAAGAGAAGTCCGAAAATGCCGAAGGGTCCAGATCTTTTTAGGAGCAGAAATAGTATGAGACCAAGTACAACTGTTGGCATGCCGAGAAAAGCGTTGAAAGATGCACGTATGAAGCGTTTACCTAGAAAATTTTTCATGCCTAAGATAACAGCAATTGGTATGCTCCACAGCGTGGCCATAGCTGTGGCTAATCCAGAAACATACAGAGATCGAAAGACTATAGAATAAATCGTAGGGTTAAGAGAAAAAAGGAGTTGGAAAGCTTTGATTATTCCTTCGACGATTTCGCTTGTCAATTAAAGATCTCTCTCGTCTTAATTGGCAGAGCTGCAATATTCAGGAAAGGTAGGTTGCCAGCATTGTAGCGTTTTTCAGTTGGGCATTCAGATCCGTCGATGAACGCAAGTTCTCTAATCCAACTAGCTGTCGTAGGATCGGTGTTTTCCTCCAGAAGTTCGACCGCTGGATAGAATAATGGTTGACCGAATTCGTCAACTCCGAAATCAGCAAATATATCTTGAACCTCGTCTGACGTGAGGAATTCAATGAACTTCATAGCGTGATTGAATTTCACATGTTTCAAGTCAGGATTTTGAGGGTCACAAGCTATTGCACTATAGACGTTTAATGTGTCCTTTCCAGCTTCAACCACGATCTCCAAGTCGATGGTTCCTGAGACATAATTGTTCAGGTAGCTTCCCATATCGCATAAGGTGTATCCTATCTTTTCATTTGCCATAGCCAATGTTGCTGTCATGCCAGCGCCCCTTTCCCAATACCAGCTGTGATCTCTTAGTTCCGCTACATCCTCTCCCCCAGCAGTCCATAATTTCTTCTCCTTTGAGTGCGTCCCCGAATCGTCACCTCTTGAGACCCATACGGCCTCGCCTTGTTCGCCAGCAGCTTTTATTGCCAACAAGGCATTTACGGGGTCAAGACCTTTAACGCCTGCGGGGTCTTCTTCTGGACCGACAACTACGAAGTAGTTGTAGGCTATGATCTTTCTGTTGACCCCGTAACCACCCTCTAGAAATGCTTGTTCTCTTGCGGGGTCGTGAACAAGGATCATATCCGCGTCTCCTCCCATCGCTGTCTGTATTGCTAAACCCGTTCCCTGTGAGATGAAAGTAACGTTGACGTCAGGGTATTTCTTTTCGAATTCGCTGTCGAGTACGTCTAGCAGCCCTGTCTCGTAGAGGCTAGTTGTGGTGGAAACTATCAATATCTCTTTTTCGTGAATTGTGAGGGCCCATGCAGCTATGCCGAGGGCAACAACTATGATTGCAACAAGTATGATGCCAATATTTCTTTTGATTTCACGTCACCTTTGATTCTCTTATGTCTTTTGCAGGCCCGTTATGTTTAGCTATACCAATCGTCGAAAGATCCTTATATGCATATCGGCGTAATACTAGCGGAAGCCAATGCTCACTCACAAGAAGCACAAGCTCCTGTGCAAGGTCTGGCTTGAATGCGAAGGAGAACCCCTCCTAGGAAAAGGTGGAGCAGAAATCCTGAAAGCGATAAATGAAGTAAAATCCATCTCCAAAGCTGCCAAAAGAGTTGGGATGTCCTACCGGTATGTTTGGAACTACTTGGCAAAAATTGAAAGAACCTTGCAAGAACCCGTGGTGCATACTTACAAAGGTGGCAGAATGGGTGGAGGGGGAGCCTATCTGACCAGGCTGGGAGAAAGCTTGGTGAAGGAGTACAGGCGAGTTGAAGAGTATGTGGATGAGATTTTGGGAGATGACGAATATTGGGAGGCGGTTGGATTGAAGATAAGTGCACGAAATCGACTAGAAGGAACGGTCCAGGAAGTTGATAAAGGCTTAGTCACGGCGAAAGTCAGGATTAAAATAGACAAGCCTGTTGTCGTAACAGCACTCATATCTAAAGAAGCGGTTGAAGAATTAGATATAAAGTCTGGAGACAAGGTTGAAGCAGTAATCAAAGCAACAGAAGTCATGGTTGCCAAAGAAAAACAATGCTGAGCCAAGCCCTCGACAAACACAATTATCCCTCACAACCCCCCCACTTTCTTTCTAAGGAATTTCCAAAAGAACAAAGAAATGAATAAATCGTGTTCCCTCATCTTTCGCAATGTTTGGGAACTCTTTTGAATCTCATTCTTTGCTTGTTTGCGCCAAAAAATATAGATGCACACGCGAATTAGAGAAGATCCAAAATATTGGTGACCAGATGAAGAAGAAAGTACTGTTCGTTTGCACTCATAATTCTGCCCGTTCTCAAATGGCAGAGGGATTTCTGAATGCTCTTCACGGAGATAGATACAAAGGTTTCAGTGCTGGAATAGAACCTACCCAAGTCAATCCTTACGCTGTTAGAGTAATGGCGGAAATCGGAATTGACATTTCATCGCATCGCTCAAAGAGCATCGAAGACTTTCGTGGAAAGAATTTCAACTTTGTCGTTACGGTCTGTAACCACGCAAAAGAGACATGCCCATTCTTTCCAGGAGAGAAAATCCTTCATAAAGGCTTCGAAGACCCCTCTGATTTCAAAGGCACTGAAGATGAAGTATTAAAAGAAGTCAGACGCCTAAGAGATCAAATCAAAGATTGGATAGAAATCACTTTTGGCAGAGGAAACCCCAAGACCAAGTGATCATGGCGGAGTTCCGCAAACTGATGATGCGCTTTAATTAGAGAAGTTTTTGGGTCCATGTAGGAAACAGGGATTTAAACCGAGGTTTAAATCTAGTCCCCGCGCTGCGGATTGAATCCCATTCGCGATTCTGGTATTTTCAAAATCTCTTGCAAAAGCCATAACATCTAGAATATGCCTGTCTACGTCATACACGATAGAGAACATCTGCACTCCCGGAGAACTCAAATATAAAAAAAGATCCGCAGCATAGAGAGATACCAATGAGTCAGATTACTTTGAGTCAGGCAAATCATTTTGTCTTGCGAAAACAACATCTAACAGACGAATCGAGAAGTGACGATATTGTTCAAACAGTCAGAGACGTGGGCGGTTTGCATGCCACCAGCTCAAAGACACCCTATTTGTCACTGTTTTCAAGAATGAGAAAATTTTCTAAAGAAATGCTGGATGAGGAACTCTACAAAAAGAGGAGCCTCGGGAAGATTCGCTACATTCGGAAGACAGTTTTTATTCTGCCAAAGGAAACAATCTCGGCTGCATTTGTCGCAACGAGAAGTCTGGTAATACCCACCTCGGAGCAGTATTCAAGATTTCTGGGGATTTCTGGAAAACAGTATGAGGCGATCTCAAGGAGAATCATGAGAATCCTTGAAGGCAGAGGCATGACGACGAAGGAATGTAAGAAGGAGTTAGGAACGGGGTTGAATATTTCTCCAATCGTTAATCTGATGTGTGATAAGGGCCTATTGATCCGAGGGGAGCCGCAAGGTGGTTGGAAAAGCAACATCCACACATACTACCTGGTTCGTGAATATTTTCCCGACGTAGATTTGAAGGCGGTGGACGAAGCTGAAGCGAGGAGGCTTGTAGTAGAACAATACCTTGCTTCGTTTGGACCCGCAACTGGAAATGATGTTGCTTGGTGGACAGGATTTCCTAAGGGCCAAATAAGACAGATTATTACGAACCTTCAAGACAAGGTGTCCTCTGTCAGAATTCTGGGTACAGAAGCCGACTATTTTTTGTTATCTTCAGACAGATCGTCTTTGATTCATATGCAAACACCAAAGAGCACTGTAGTTAACATGCTGCCAAGCCTTGACCCATACCTAATGGGTTACAAAGATCGTGAAAGATACCTTAGCCCTAAATATTATGATTATGTCTTTGATCGTTCGGGAAACGCCACTTCAACTATTCTGGTAGATGGGGAAGTCATCGGAGTCTGGGATTTTACTGAAAAACGTGAACCCTTAGTTAAACTGTTCTTATTTGAAAAAGTAGAAGAATCAATGTTAAAAGACATTCACTTTGTTGCAAAGAAAATCGGAGAATTTATCGTGAATAGAGAAGTGCAAACAAAAGAATGCGACTGCATGATTCCTCTGACACAGAGAACTGCTGGAAGCGTTATGTCGCCCCTCAGAGACTGTTAGTCCATGAGACAGAGAGGCTGAGAAACATGGATAGCTGGAAATCTTTGTTGAAAGCAGATCCAACAAATTGGCTATTGGAAAAAGAAAATCCTTCAGTAAGATATCTTGCCCTAACTGAAATCCTCGACAAAACCGAAACTGATCCAGAAGTGATAAACGCGAAGAATGAAATTATGACATGCGGAGCGGTTCCCAAGATTCTCGGTGAACAAAGGACTGAAGGCTACTGGGAGGCCCCTAGAAACTTCTATACAGCTAAGTACAAGGGCACAGTGTGGCAGCTCATAATTTTGGCAGAGCTGGGAGCAGATGGGAAGGATGAACGTGTCAAAAAAGCTTGCGAATTTATTCTTAAATACTCTCAAGATCTCGAAAGCGGCGGCTTTTCCATGAAGGCCAGTTCTAGAACCGGTGGAGGTAGACATAGTGAAGTGATACCTTGCTTGACCGGCAACATGGTTTGTAGCTTGATTAAACTTGGATATTTAGATGACCCTCGAGTGAAAAGGGGAATCGATTGGATTGCTGCTTATCAAAGATTTGATGATGGAATAGAATATCCGCCCAAAGTTTGGCCCTATGACAAAGCCACGAGTTGCTTTGGAAAACACTCTTGCCACATGGGTGTTGTCAAGTCTCTGAAAGCATTGGCGGAAATTCCTTGCAATAAAAGATCTAAAGATGTAATGAACACGATTGAAAAAGGAGTTGAATACATGCTCAAACATCATATTCATAAAAGAAGCCATAACCTGAACCGTGTGTCCAAACCAGGTTGGTTAAGATTTGGTTTTCCGTTAATGTATCAGACAGATGTTTTAGAAATCTTGGAAATACTGACAAGACTCGGCTATGAAGACAAACGAATGGAAGAAGCAATGGATTTGGTGACCTCGAAACAGGACGATCAAGGAAAATGGAAACTGGAAAAAACCTTCAACGGACGCTTCCAAGTTAATATAGAACAAAAAGGTAAACCAAGCAAATGGATCACCTTGAACGCTCTCAAGGCCCTAAAATGGTTTTATGGCTAAACAAACCACTGCACGCACCTTCAATACTCTCGGTAGTCTATTCCTAGGAGCAGAACTGGATCCAAACCCACACAGACTTGATATCATGCGATCTCCTGCAACGTACGCGCGAAATGACAAAAACACTGAAGGTTATGCACGCGCGCATTCTTCAAGCTTAACCTTTTGCCTCCGCGGGGCTGCTGAAATGTAATTCGATCACCTTACCTCGTCTTCGAAGAAATATGAGTAAGCCCAAGAGAAGGAGCACCAAGCCTAACAGAAAATAGTACATTAATCTCATACCCATTCCTAGGCTTATGGCTTCGCCTGTTCTAGAGCCGAAGAATATAAGGGCGATATCTTTACTCCACATGGTCATATCATACCAGGCTAGCCAGCCGATCCAAACCAGAATAATCGATCCTAATGCTGCTAGAAACAAGCTAGGCAGAATCGTGCGTTCGCGCATACGTAGGTACGTGTTTAGTTTGACAAGGCAATGGGGGCAAGCATAGTAATATCCCGTCGGTATCGACGATAAATCGCTTAAGCGAATTGGCTCTTTAATCTCCCTATTGCATTTGGGATTTGGGCAAATAATTCGTCGCGCGCGCATGGGGGTTCTCCATATTATGTATTACGATTGCCTATACAATACTTATGTGTCGCTGATTATTAATACTTATTGTAGCAAAACTGTTGGATGCACACGTGTGCACAAAGGGCAGTTGGCCCCAGATGATCCTACTCTGATCCTTTCTTTTTACGGGATGACCTCTTCTTGCTCTGGGACCTCAGTTTGTCCTCCTCTAAGCTGTAGGCCTTTTTCAATTCATCGAAGTACCAAGACCTTTGGGACGCGTAGTGAATTGCCAAGCCAATTCCGAAGATGAGTGATATGAATCCAATAACTGTCAAGCCCATGCCTAAGAGTCCATGGGTTTCAGTCAGGTGATAAGGCAAGAAAAGAAACCATTGCATATTGCTTGTTGTCGTGACTGTTACTAAGATACCCCCAACAAGTAAAACGGCTCCCAGAACTCCTATCAAAAGGGATACAGATTCGTTGTGCCTTGATTCTTCTGCTCTTTCATGCAAATAATTGGTGAAATCTATCAAGGTGTGTACCTGCTTTGGAATCGTGTAGATTTCAATTCTATGTAAACTTTGTTAATCACCAATTCACATGACAAAAACTTAGCAATAATACAGTTCTTTGGAGGCGGAGAGAAGGGTCAAGTGCCCATAACATAAGTGCGCGAGCCTGAATATTCTTGCCTGAGAAATACTCTATTTATGTTAGGAAATGAGAAGAAGGCGTAGGTGGGCTAGTCCAATAAGGGGAAGTATAGGGGATATGCCATATTACATAGCTGAGATACGTCTCAGGGGAATTGCCGAATACCTTTTAGTAATCGAGAAGATATACAGCGACGAATATAGGACCAGAAGGACTGTCAATCAAGAGAAAAACAACTTTGTGCACAGTAGAGGAAAAGAGAAAATTGAACGCAGAGAAAAAGCTCGAAGGAAATATGGCCCTCTCCTGAACGAAGCGATAAGCACCCTGAAAGAGAAAATCAATTTGGTGCGCCAGCACAAAGAGAAGGTTGACGCAACACCGAAAAAAGAGGTTTGGGCAGTGTTTGACTCCACTACACCCATCGAAGCCATTGAAATTTACGGGAGGGGTAGACTAACCGCAAATAGCATTGAAGAACTGCAGAACCTTCTCAGAAAACGCGGAAACATAGACCTGTACGTCACCTAATCATTTAGATTTTCTTAACTATCGATACGCATTCTTTACCTGCATGTTTACATTCTGATGTCTTTTTCCAGCCATGGAATTTTCTCTTCTCTGTGCCTCTAGAACAGGTCAGTGAATATGTAATGAAAAGCTAGCCGCACGCGCGCAACCAAGGATATATCGCGGGGTCTTCCTCTTTTTTCTACATGTGCGGTTTTTTCTTGAGTACAAAAGAAAAACTTTAGACACAGTCCGACACCTATGTCATACGA